>MPLX02249029.1_pt1 | contig 55159 bp, 57 predicted proteins | sample 1617341 | NCBI WGS metagenome assembly MPLX02 (sample SAMN05944804, study PRJNA350692) | marine metagenome | biome: marine; feature: ODZ; material: water; isolation source: 120 m water sample filtered on 0.2 um supor filter | place: Pacific Ocean | collected 2012-04-08 | depth 120m m | reverse complement strand
CACGCCATCGCCAGTTCCATTCCGCCGCCGAGGCAGAAGCCGTCAACCATCGCGATAATCGGCGTCGGGCAACTTGCGGCGACGTCAGTCATGCGCCACTCGTCACGCATTCGCTCCGGGTCGAGCTCGCCGCTGGCGGCAAACTCGCCGAGGTCGGCGCCGGCGATGAACGATTTCTCGCCCGTGCCGCCGAGGATAATCGCGCGCACTTCGGGGTCAGCACCGAACTGCTCGAAGGCCGCGGCGATTGCGCTGCGCGCCGCCGTGTTCATCGCGTTGAGCTGCTCGGGCCGGTTGACCGTGACGCGGCCAATATTTCCCTCGCGCGAGACTATGACCTCCTTGCCCATACGCTGCGGAGCGGGACGCCGGTTAAGTCGGTTCGCGCGCCGCGTCAGGCGGCCGGCAACGGCTCCGCCCCGTCGGCGAGCCCCTCGACCACGCGCGCCTTCGGCAACAGCGTCTGCACCGCGCTGGCGATGTCGGGATGTAGCGGTGGCTTCAGCGCCCAGAAACGGCCGTCGCGCAGCGGTGCCTGTGGGTAAGCCGCCAGAAACTCGAACGTGCCCGCGTCCCACGCCGCCGGACCGCGGTGAAGCTGCCGCTCGGGCAGCTCCACTGCGGCGGTCTCGAGCACGATGAACCCCTCGTTGCCGAGCGAGCAGTGGCTGCCGAGCACGCCGAACGGCTCGAGCGCGCGCACTAGCTTGCGCCCCTGCCGCTGTATGTGCGGCAGCGCGGTCTCCTCGACGCCGCCGGGGTGCGGCAGCACGACCGTCGTGACGCAGCCGAGTGGCTTGCGCTCTGCCGTCCCAACGACGAACGCGTCCGCGATCGGCTCCGCCAGAAATCGTCGCGCCGCCAGCACCGCGCGCGCCAGCCCGTCGCGCATCACGCCGGCGGCGACGTTGCGGCCGGGGTCGACGGGGTCGGGGAGTGTGATTTCCGCCTCCGGTGCTCCCGGCACCGCGCCTAGCGCGACCGGCGGCCGCCAGCCGGCGACTTCCTCCACGAAGGCGGGGAAGTCGCCGGCGCGATGTACCAGCACCTCGACCAGGTAACCCGAGAAACCGCCGACGGCCGCTGCCGCCCCGTAGGCGCCTGCGACTGCGAGAAAGCGCTTCGCGAGCCGCACATCGTTGTGCTGCGCGTCGGTGAGATTATCGTGTACCCACGAGGTGTGGAACACCGTGCGGTCGACCGCCGACGCTGGCTGCGACGGGTCGCTGATGGCGAAGCAGGGGACCGCGTCGACGCTGTGCCCCTCGACCGATCCGCGCAGGTAGGGGTGCTGTGCGTAGAGCTCCTCGCCGTCGGGCAGCACCGCGCGCGCCAGCGCCAGCCCTTCCGTCTTCAGGTCCGCGCCTTCCGGGAAGCGCAGGAACAGGTCGATATCGGCGCCCGGCAGCCAGGTCCCCTTCGCGACCGAGCCGACCAGCAGCGGCTCGACGCCGTCCGGCGCCGCCTTGCGGGCGCGCGCCAGCAGCGAGTCGCAGAGCGCCGCGACGGCCGCCTGCTCCGCGTCAGACGGGACCAGCGTGGCGAGTGCCTCTTCCAGTAGCTCCTGCATGGCGCGCCAGCAGGCCGGGTGATTAGGGTTATTGCTCGCGCCGGCGCCATGCCTTGCGCCGTTTGCGCTCCGCAAGGCGCCGGATGGTCGCCTCGGTCTCGCGCACCGGGATGATGAGCGGCAGCACCGCGATGACGCTGCCGAGCAGCAGCATCCCCAGCGCGGCGGCGAAGCGCTCTTGTATCAGCCCCTCCAGGAAGACCGCGACGCAGCCGGTGGCGAGTATCATCGTCGCCCAGGTCAGCCGCCGATAGCCGTTCTCGCTGATGCCCCACTCGGGAGCGTCAATCGGCGTCTCGATGACAATCTCGGCTGGCGGCGGCTCGACCGCCGGCGGCGGCCAGGCGCGCAGCACGACCCAGGTCAGCAGCGTGCCGAGCAGGATGAATGACGCCTGCCCGAAGCCGGGGTCGCCGGCGCGGGTGGCGAGCCCGGCGAGCCCCAGCACCAGCAGCCAGACCACGGCCACGATGCCGTAGCGCAGCCTCAGTTTGTCGGACGGCAGTGAGTCTCGCCACACCGTCGTTATCCCAAACACAGCAAGTGCCGTTAGATAGGCCAAGTACTCAACTGGCACGCTCTGTGTCAGCAGTGCGTCGAGCAGCGCTAACATCCCACAAATACCGAAGCTGGCGCGCAACAGGTTATCTGACGCAGTCGGGCTCACGCCCGCGCTTCCATGGTGATTGCTTCGACGGGGCAGGCGAAGACGCAGAGCGTGCAGCCGGTGCAGGTATCTTCGACAATCAGCGCTTTCTTCGATTCGAACGCGTCGGTGCGTGTTTCGAGTTCCCACCCAATCATGTCAATTGACGCGAAGTTGCAGAAATAGACGCACTGCGTGCAGCCGATGCACTTGTCGTTGTGCACCAGCGCGATGAATTCCTTGCCGCGCGAGAGCGAGTCGAGCGTCTCCTTGCGGATTTCCTTGAAGAGCGGCTTCGCCTTCGCCATGCCGGTATCGGGCAGATTGGCGTCCGCCAGCGATTCCTTCATGCGCTGGAGCCACACATCGGGCTTCGGCTCCCACACCGGTGCTGCGATTGCCGGTTCAGCCGCAACGGTAGCGGCGGCTTCGGCCGAGGCTTCGCCTTCGGTGGCGACCGCTTCCGTGATTGCCGGGGCGGCCGCGGCGTCCGCGCCCGCCATCGCCGCCTCGACGTCGCCCGGGTCGGTAATCAGCACCGCGTCGACCGGGCAGACCTCCTCGCAGGCGCGGCAGACAATGCAGTCCGGCTCGCGTGGCATGAACGGCTTGCGCTCCGACGCGGCGTGGCCGGGAGAATCAATCCACTCGTAGACGTCGACCGGGCAGGCGTCGATGCACGCCCCGTCGGCGATGCACATGTCGAAATCGACGCCGACGACGGTGCCCCAGATGCCGAGCTTGCCCGAGTCGAGTCCGCCGTAGGTGCCGTCCTGTGTCCAGATTTGCACCGGCTCGCTGTCACCCGCGTGCGTTGCGGCCTGCTTCCAGGCGGAGAGGTATTGTCGGTCGATGCCAGCAGCCATCAGGCGGCTTCCTCAACAAGGCAGGCGGAGAGGAACTGCATCAGGTCCAGCATCTCGAACGAGTGGTTGTGTTCGCCGGGGTCCATGCGCTCCTCGTTGAGCAGACATTGCATATGCATGTAGCACTTGGGACAGCCGCCAAGCATCACCTGGATTTCGGCGTCGGTGCCTTGGTCCAGCCGCTTCTTGCGCACCGCCTTGGTCGCGTCGTTGCAATACATCATCGACGAGACGCCGCAGCAGAGCGCCTTCTCGCGGCTGTTCTCCAGTTCAACCATCTCGGCGCCGTCCACCAATTGGATAAGGTCGCGCGGCGCGTCGTATTCACCCATCATGCGGCCGAGCCGGCACGGGTCGTGGAAGGTGACGCGCACCGGTTCGGGTGACTTGAACTTGAGACCGCGCCCGCGCAGCGTCTGCGTGATGTGCTCGACCTGGATGCCTTGACCGGGCAGGTCGTAGTCGACCGCGAAGGTGCGGTAGCCTTCGGCGCAGGTGACGACGAGGGTGCGGATACCGCTCTCCTGCATGCGGCGCAGGTTGTGCGCCTTCAGCTCGTCAAAGACCTCGAGCTGTCCTTGCCAGAGCTGGTCGTGCCCGCAGCACTTGAACGAGTTCATGTCGAGAATCAGAGGGTCGATGCCGGCGGCGTTCATCAGTTTGATAGCCGCCGCCGCAATCGAGGCGTGGTCGGCATCGCCTTTGTTCAGGTGCGAGAACTTGACTTCGACGTCCATGAAGTCGACGCAGCCGGGGAAGTAGCCGTATTCGTGCTGCCGCTCGGGCTGCCACGGCGCTTCGTCGGGCGTGTCGACGTCGTTGATTATCATGCGCTCGAAGAGCGGGTGCGGGATGGTGCGGGCGTAGGGTTCGGTGCGACTCATGTTGCGGCTCCTTGCAGCGCAATTGCGCGCTGCTCGAGGACGTAATCCACGTATTCGATGTTCTGCGGGCAGATGGCGGTGCACATCCCGCAGGTGATGCACGACCATTTCGCGACGCCGTCGTGCTCGTTCTGGAAAGTATTGAAAATGATGTTCAGCTCCTCCTCGCCCTCGTTGGTGCGCACCGGACAGATGTCGTCGCAGAGGCCGCACTGGTAGCAGCGGTTGAGCTTGAACTCGTAGATGCGCTGCATGCGGCGACTGGTAATCCCGTCGCGATAGAGCTCGAACCGCTCCTCATCGCTCAGCGGCCGCGCCCCTTCGGCACGGCGCCGGTCGAGCCAGAGATAGGTCAGCCCGGCGCACGCCAGCGGCCCCCACAGCGTCACCCTTGCCAGCACGGAGGTCGTGACGGCGGGGTAGTAGAGCACGATGTTGGCGTTGATGGAATATATTGAGAGCATCACGACGAAGGCGAGCCCCCAGACGCCAATCGCGGCGCGCACGGGGTCCTCGATGGGGCGGCGCGCGTGGCCGGAGTTGAGGACGTCCATCATCCCCTCCTTCGGCCCGGGGTCAATCAGGTAGCCCAGCGCGCGGTCGATGAATGGCACCGCGACGACCATGCCGATAATCATCCCCTGCACCAGCGTTCCCCAGACCTTGGCAGTCATCAGGAAGAAGTGGTGACCCAGGATGGTGAACTCGATGTCCCACGCCACCTTCAGGCAGCCGAACGCCCAGAGCAGGTACCAGTCCGGCAGCGGCGGCGGGAAGGCGGTCGAGGCGGCGGGGTCGGCCGCCCGGTGCAACGGCGGCGGAATGAACGCCGACAGGAAGAAGAGGATGGAGGTGACGTAGAGCGTCAGCACGCTGTCGCGCACCAGTTCGTGCGGGTAGAGCGGCTCGCCTTTGACGTGCGACGCCTCGAGCACCGAGTGCGCCTGCCGCGGCGTTTCTCGCGTGAACTCGGTCCTGCGCCCGATGCGCTCGGCAGCGTCCTCCGCCTGCCGCCCTTGCTGGTATTCGCTAATCAGGTTCTCGGTGTCGTCGCCCATCAGTGCGGCTCCGCCTCCCCCTGTATCCAGACCAGCGCCATGTGCAGCACCATCAGTGCGATTCCCACTGCGGGCAGCACGAAGACGTGCAGCCAGTACATCCGCAGCACGGTCGTGCCGGTAAGCTGCGTCCCGCCGAAGACGATTTGCGCCATCAGCGGCCCCATGGCCGGAATCGAGGTCGCCATTTCGAGCCCGATTGACCCGGCAGCAAAGCCCAGTTCGTCCCACGGCAACAGGTAGCCGGTATAGCCAAAGAAAATAGTCACCATCAGCAGGATGGACCCCAGAATCCAGTTCAGCTCGCGCGGGTTGCGATACGCCCCCACGAAGTAGACCCGCATCATATGCAGGAACACCGCTGCGACCATGAAGTGCGCCGCCCAGTGGTGCACCGCACGCATGATGTAGCCAAAGCTCACCTCGGTCATGATGAGTTCCATAGACTCGTACGCTCCGGAGGTCATCTCGCCGTCAGCGCCCTCGACGAAATCGCCGTCAGGGACGTAGTAGAAACCGAGATAGATGCCGGTAATGGTCAGGATGATGAACGCCAGGAACGAAAGCCCGCCGAGGCAGTAGAAGGGGTACCAGTACCAGACCGCCTTGACGTTGTACCGCTCGGTGTGCGACTGCGGGAAGGTGCGTCCACTCGCCGGCAGCAGCGTGAAGACCACCGAGTAGTATTCGCGCCGCGCTAGGCTGGCGTAGCGCCGCAGCGCAAATCGCTCGTCGAGCCAGGCCCAGGTCGACAGCAGCACCTGCGGCAGCGCCCCGGTTGCCCAGAGGAAGGCGAAGCCGACCACTGCGCCGACCAGCGAGAGGAAAATCAGCAGGAAGGTGTAGTCGCGCATGAACTCCTCCAGCAGCGGCGTCTCGGCGCGGGCGCTCCCGGCCAGCGCGAGCAGCGCGAGGGCGGTTGCAGCCGCTATTGTCGTTCTCATCCCTGTCCGCAGTATTTCAGCCACTCCAGTTTATCAGTTCGCCCTACAAGCTCGCCGTCGCGTTCGATGATTGGCACAATCGGCAGCCCGTACGGCGCCGGCCCCTCGACCAGCTCGGCGACCATTACCTTGCGTCCCAGCTCGTCGGTAGCCTCGACAATCGAGAGCGGGTCGAAGAGGCTCAAGTGGCACGGGCAGAGGAACATGTTCACGTAGGTGTCGCCGCTGAGGCTGCTGAGTTCCTCTTTTTCCATAAAGACTGGTTTGCAGCAGAGGTGCGGGCACTTGTAGGTGTGGTACGCCATCATTACCGCGTTGCCCCCATCGTCGGAGATACCCCATTCAATCATTGCCTCCTCGGCTGGCAGCTTGATTAGCGTTAGCACGATTTCGCAGGTTCCCAGCCCCTCCTCCAGTTCCTTCGGCGCCCAGGTCACCATCGCCGCCTGGTTCAACGCAAAGTCCTCTTTGCGTGCCACCTTGCCAGCCAGCGGTTCGTACCACGTGCCCGGCTCCCGTTCCTTGAAGAGCAGAGTGTCGTACGCCTCGTCCGAGTTGCAACGGACAACGGGTGGCGGCAGCAGCGTCATCAACGCCGGCACCGAGAGTGCGCCGCCCATGCCGCTCCCGGCAAGCGCGAGGGCGCCTTTCAGGAAATTGCGCCGTGTGACCGGCATCTATCGCTCCAGCCGCGGTACGACCTTGTCGCGACGGCGCTTGGTTTCGAGTACGTCGGGCAGGAAGCTGCGGCGGTAGAGGTCGAGCATCAGCCCGAACGTCAGCATCGCCATACCGATGATGAATGATAGGAAAGTCTGGTCCCATCCCTCAATCAGCCCGAAGATGAAGAGTGCGTCGTAGAGCAGCTGCACCACCATCAGCAGCATGATAATCGCGAAAATCGAGAGCTGTTCCGGCGCCGGCGTCTCGTGCCGGATTGCACCGAGCTGCTCGTCACCGCGGGTGCCGAGCAGCTTCTGCGCGTCCGCCTGCGTCAGCTCGCCGCTGGCGACCTGCTCGAGGATTTCGTTAACCTCGGTAATTGGCACTCCCCCCTCGTAGTACGATGTACGCCAGCAGCACGAAGACCAGCGTCACGGCGATGCCAATCAGGCCAATCCAGTACTGTTTCAGGCTGACTCCCAGCTCGTGGATGCCCTTCTCGTCCTCCAGCGCCTGTGGGGTCCCGAGCGAGACCGCCACGAGCCGGGTCCAGCCGTCGCCGGCGTCGTTGCCGTTCTCGCCGTTGACGACGTTGAAGTAGACGGTCAGCACCGCGTCGCCCGTCCCTTCGTCGGGTGCGGTCCACGTCACAGTCCAGTTGCGCCGGTCGTCCGAGTCGGCGTTGTGCGAGAGCAGGCGGCCGCTATCGCCGGTCCAGAAACCATCGCCGCTGGCGAAGCTGCCGTTGGTGACGCGCAGCAGGAAGCCGCCCGCCGCCGCCGGGTCGGCAGCGTCGGTGACGCCGGAATCGGCAATCGTGAGCGTTAGGTTGTAGACCGTTCCGGGCCCGTAGCGCGTCGGAAAGCCCTCGAGCGACCAGAGGCCGGTGCCGCTCTGCTCTGGGTTGTGGCAGTTGCAGCCCTCCACCATCACGCCGGCAGCCCAGTCGTCGCCGCCGGTGTCGCCGCCTCCGGAATACCCGAATACGCTTCCGCCCGTCAGAAGTGCGGCTGAAAGCAATGCGAAAATCAGTCCGAAATTACGTCTTTTTCGAAGAGCCACCGTAACCTCCGGTCAGGTCGCCTGCGAGGATGGCTTACCCTATATAATGATATTGAGAAGCGTTGCAGCGCTGGTGACTGAAAGGTTGCGTGGCGCAGCAGCCGCTTTTAGCACGCGCTGGCTGCACCGCCATGGGCCGGCCTCTCCCCCGGGTTGCGGGCGCACTCCTCGTGGCGGTGACACTGCTGCTACGCTGGCCCCTGACGCCTCGCCCGACCGGCAGCGACAGTTTCGAGTATTTCGTCCAGGTTGCGTCGCTGCGCGATGCGGGTGCGATGGAATGGCTGCTCCACCCGGCCGCCTATTTCGGCCTCTACCCCGGCACCTCGCCGGCCGGTCACCTGGCGCTGACCGGCGCCTTCGAGGAAACCACGGGGCTCGACTTCGAGGGGTCGGCGCTGCTGCTCTCGCTCGCGATTTCGCTGCTCGGCGTCGCCGGGATGTGGCTGCTGGCGGGCGAGCTGGGTGTCTCGCCCGCAGCGCGCTGGCTGGCGGCGCTCTCGTTTGCGGTCGCGCCGCGCTTCATCACTTTCGCGCTCTGGCGGCTTTCGCTGCGCTACCTGATGGTGCTGCTGCTGCTGCTCTTCCTCTGGGCGCTGCTGCGCAGCCAGCATCGCCGCTACGGCCGCCATCCGGCACGGCTCATCGCGCTGGGGCTGGCGCTGGGGCTGGCGCTGCCGGCGGTCCACCGTATGGGGCTGCTGCTGCCGGGCTTCCTGCTGGCGTTCGCGCTGGCGGCGGCGCTCAGCCGCTGGCAGGCGGGCGCGCTCGACCGCGAGCGCGCAGCGCGTCAGGGGGTCGCCTTCTGCACCGGGCTTGGCCTCTACCTCGCTTACCTCACCTACCTCGGCGGCACGCTCTACGCCCCGTCTGAGGGGCTGTTCAGCGTCTACCTTTTCGAGGGCGAAACGCTGCCGGTGCGGTTCGCCAACCTCGCGGTGCATTATGGACTACTCGGTGGGCCATTGCTGCTGTTGGCACTGCTCGGCGTGGGCGGCACGCTCCAGCAGGGGCGCCCGACGCTGGCGACATGGCTAGCGCTGACGTGGCTGGCGCTCGGCGCCTACGTTATCCTCGACCGGATTTACCTCGTCTACCTGCTGCTGCTCGGGATGTTGCTACTGGTCGGACCGGGCGCCGAGATGCTGCTGCGTGAGCTGCCATCCCGTCGTGGCCGGGCGGCGCTGGTGGCGGCGCTATTCGTGCTGTCGGGAGTCTCGGGCGCGGTCGACCTGCGCGGACGCATCGACCACATGGAGCGGCCGGAGACTAGCTACAGCTACCACGTGCGCGAGCCGACCATCGCCGCCGCATTCTGGGGCAGCGCGCACGCCGATGGCGAATTTTTCGAGGCGAACGACATCAAGCGCACCCGACGGGTCGATGCCTACTCCGGGCTAATCGCGACGCGCGATGCCGACGAGCTGGGGCAGGGCGTCATCGACCCGGCCGCGATGGAGCTGGAATACCTTGGCTGGCGCGTGCTCTTTACGGAGCAGAACGACAATCTCTGGACGTGGGAAAACCGGAACGAGTTCAACGAGAACATCTCGGCTGACCGTAGCCTCTCGCTGGTGAACCTCGCCTTCCCGGAGGCGACCGGCAGCGCCAGCATTCCCGAATCCATCATCATCAGCACCCATTACCGCTGGATTGACTGGTTCTGCTATCGTGTCTACGCTGACGACGAGCTCGCTTTCTACTGGAGTTACGGCTACGCGGTGTGAGTCTTTTAATAGAGGGTTAACTGCCGCCCACATTCCAGCTATGGCACGAATCTACGCTCGACGGAAAGGCCGTTCCGGCTCCAGCGCGCTGCCCCGCAGCGAGCACCCTGCCTGGGCTCCCGAACCGAAAGAGGTCGAGGAGATGGTGGGCAAGCTCTCGAAAGAGGGATTTTCGACGGCCGAAATTGGTCTCCAGCTGCGCGATTCGCACGGCATCCCGAGTGTCAAGCTGGCGACCGGCAAGGCGGTCGCGGCTATGGTGCGCGACGCCGGCCTGGCACCCGACCTCCCCGAGGATTTGTCGAACCTGATGCGCAAGGCGGTGCGACTGGGCGAGCATCTGGAGTCCAACCGCAAGGACGTCCACAACCGGCGGGCGCTGCAGCTCACCGAGTCGAAGATACTGCGGCTGGTGCGCTACTACAAGCGCAGCAGCGTATTGCCGGACGACTGGAAATACACGCTCGCCAACGCCAAGCTGCTGGTCGGGTGAACCCCGCCGCGGCGATGCCGCAGCCGCTGGCGGAAGCGGCACAACCATTGGCAGATCGCCTGCGGGAAATCGAGCAGCCGGTGCGCATCATCGGCCATTACGACTGCGACGGGCTGACTTCGTCGGCTATCTTGGTTCAGACGCTGCTGCGGCTCGGGAAGCGTTTCCACCTCAGCAATGTCCTCTCGCTGGCGCCCGGTGTCATCGAGCGGCTGAACCGCGAGGCGCCCGCGCTGGTGCTCTTCACCGACCTCGGGTCGGGCTACATGGACCTGCTGGCGCAGCTCGAGGCGCCTGCGTTGGTGGTTGACCACCACCTGCCGCAGGGCGAGGTTCCCGGCAACGTCCTCGAGCTGAATGCCCACAAGGCAGGGGTTGACGGCAATCGCGAGGCGTCCGCCGCGAGCGTCGCCTTCGCGCTGGCGCTAACGCTGGACGAGCCGAACCGTGACCTTGCCCCCATCGCGCTGGCGGGAGCCTGCGGCGACCGCCAGATGACCGGTGGATGGAAGGGCTGGAACCTCGAAATCGCCAATATGGCTACCGAAGATAATTATTTAAAAGAAAAGCAGCAACTTCCGCTCCATGGTGTGAGCCTGGCCGAGGCGCTGGCGGGGTCACTCGAGCCGTACCTCGTCGGCATCTCCGGGCAGCCCACTGCGGCGGAAGAGGCGCTGCGCGAAATCGGCCTCGACCCCACCGCGGCGTCGGATGGCCTTGCGGGCGAGGAGGCGACGCGGCTGGCAGACTGGCTGGCGCTGAAGCTGCTCGAGCAGGGCGCCGGGAGCGAGCAGTGCAAGCAGCTTTTCGCGCCCAGCTATCAGTTGCCGGGATGGGGCTGCACCGTCTCTGAGCTGGCGTCGCTGGTCGATGCCAGCGGCCGGCAGGATGACGCCTCGACCGGGATTGCGCTGCTGCTCGGCTCGACGGCGGCGCGTAGCCGTGCGGGGGCGCATGAGCTGGCTCAGCGCAAGCAACTGCTCGCGCTGCTCAGCGCGGCGAAGTTCGAGCGGCGCAACGCCATCCAGCACTTTAGCACCAGCGAGCCGGCGCTGAAAGGCACGATTTGCGGACTGGCGCTGGGCTACTTCCTCGACCGCTCGCTGCCCGCCATCGGCCTTTCGCCACGCGACGGCGAGCTGATTGTCTCTTCGCGCGCGACGCCCGAGCTCATCGAACGCGGGCTCAACCTGGCTGAGGTCATGTCGCAGTCCGCCGGCAAGTGCGGTGGCATCGGCGGCGGCCACGCCATCGCGGCGGGCGCGACTGTCCCCCTCGACGCAGAAGAGCAATTCCTCGCCGCAGCCGACGAGCAGGTCGCCGCGCAGCTAGGGCTCTAATACCGCGGCAGCTGACCCCGCATGGCGAACTGGCGGCTGCTGCTGGCGCAGGGAAAAACGCACCTTGTAAACCTCAATGCCGAGAAACAGGAGTTGCCCGGACTGGGCAGTTTCCACTCGGCGGTGCTGCGCGCCGCCCCCCTCGGTGAGGAGTTCGACCTAGTCGGCACCCCGGCGCGGCTGTTCGAGCCGACGCTGCCCGACCTCGAGGCGAATCTGTCGCGCGGCCCGCAGGTAATCCTGCCGCGCGACCTGGCGTGGATAACGTGGGCGCTTGCCTTGGAGCCGGGTGACAGCGTGGTCGAGGCGGGTGGCGGCTCGGGCGGGCTGACGCTGGCGCTGGCGCGTGCGGTCGCCCCCGACGGGCGAGTCGCGAGCTTCGAGCCGCGGCCGGCGCATCGACAGGTGCTCGAGCGCAACTTGCAACGCAGCCCGCACGCGGCGCTGATCGAGGTAATCCCGGAATCGCTGACGCCCGAAACTGATCCCCGCGAATGCCACGCTGTTGCGCTGGACCTGCCGCAACCGTGGGAGCTGGTCGGCTGGGCCGCCGCGTCGCTCGCGCCCGGCGGGCGGCTGGTGGCATACCTCCCGACGACCCCGCAGGTGGCGCAGCTTCTGAGGACGCTCGAAGGGTGGGGCGAGCTGCGCGTTCTGGAAAACCTGCAGCGCGACTGGGAGCCGAAACCGCAATCATTGCGACCGCAACACCGCATGCTGGGGCACACCGGTTTCATCGTCAGCGCGCGCCATTTCGGGTGAAACCTTAACCCACCGGCCCGACTGGCGCAGCAATGGTTGAGAAGCTGATAATCATCGGGTCCGGGCCGGCCGGCTACACCGCCGGGCTCTACGCGTCGCGGGCGATGCTCGAGCCGCTGCTTTTCGCCGGTTACGCCAGCGGCGGGCAGCTGATGCTCACCAGCGACGTCGAGAATTACCCCGGCTACCCCGAAGGCATTCAGGGACCGGAGATGATGATGCAGCTGCGCGCGCAGGCGGAGCGGTTCGGCACCCGCATCCTCGACCGCAACGTCGACTCCGTCGACCTCTCGCACCGACCGTTCGGGGTCACCAGCGGCGATAAGTCCTGGCAGGCGGAGGCGCTGATTATCGCCACTGGCGCCGAGGCCATCTGGCTCGGTGTCGAGAACGAGGAAGTGCACAAGGGGCGCGGGATTTCGACCTGCGCCACCTGCGACGGCGCCTTCTTTCGCGACAAGGAAGTCATGGTTGTCGGTGGCGGCGACTCGGCTATGGAGGAGGCGACTTTCCTGACCCGTTTCTGCCCCAAGGTGACGATTGTCCACCGCCGTGAGGGGCTACGCGCGTCGCAGATTATGGGGCTACGCGCCCGCGACAATCCGCGTATCGCCTGGAAGCTGAACCACACGGTCACCGGCTGGCTCGGCGCGGAGGGCGACTTCCGCGGCGCGCGACTGCGCTCGACCGCTGACGACAGCGAGGAGGATTTCACCTGCGAAGGGGCGTTCATCGCCATCGGCCACAAGCCGATTACCAGCTTCCTGGACAGGCAGCTTGAGACCGACGCTTCGGGCTACCTGCTCTGGAAGCAGCACTCGATGACTTCCGTGAAGGGCGTATTCGCGGCGGGCGACGTCGTCGACACGCGCTACCGGCAGGCGGTGACTGCGGCCGGAATGGGCTGCATGGCGGCGATAGACGCCGAGCGCTGGCTCGAGGCGCAGTAGCGACTTTTATAGCGCTGTTCGGCACGCACGCTTTTTAGTCCCCCACCGCGTGGTGAAGGCGTGAAGCGTCAGCTCCTGCCTCGCGACGAGGATGGTGTAAGCCAGGTTATTGGTACCATCCTGATTATGGTAATGATGGTCACCATCGTAGGTACTATGCTGGCGTGGGGTATCCCGCAAATCCAGAACAACGAGGCGTGGGCGCAGTATGCGACGACGCGCTCCAACCTGCTCAACTTGGACGCTGACATGGACCAGGTGCTGCTGCAGGGTGAGGGCGCCTCGCGCACCTCGACCGTCTCGCTCGGCTCGGGTAGTTTCACGCTGAAGAAGGCGCAGGAAGACCTGCTGCTCTGTTGGAGCACCGTTTCTTGGGCGCAGCTTTCGGCGCGTAACGTGGAAGCGGGCGCCACAATCCTGCGCGTCGAGGACCTGACCGAAACCGTGGCGACGCTGACGGTCACCATCACTTATCCCAACGGGACGGTATGGAGCGGTGACACCGACGGCAACCGGCTGGGACCGCTGCCGCCCATCGTGGCGGGCGTGACCGGTACCGCTGCTGCCGCCAACGGTACCGCCATTGGCGAGTTCCGCTACTACATGCAGGATGTCCTCTCCTACAAGTACCGCTCGACGGCAGGGCAGTTCCAGATGCGATTGTTCAACGGTGCGGTACTGTCGCATGAGCCGGGTGGCGGGTACTACTTCGAGGACCGCCCGCTGGTGCGCGGCAGCGGAAACGTGGATGCGCTGTCGATATACCTAGTTTCGTACAACAACAGCGGCTCGCAGATGAGCAGTATGACTGGCCCCTCCAACTTCGACTTCTCGCTGCGCAACCAGGGCGGCAGCGATTCCGGGAGTATTGAGGCTTACAGCCTGCGTATCGTCGTGGATGGCGATGCACAGTATGGAACCTACGGCTTCTTCCAGTCCCAGTGGGGATTCAGCCGTGACCTGCAGAATGACGAGGTCTACCTGACACAGACGACCTCGCTAGACCTACGCCTGATGGAGAGGACGGTGCATGTATCGTTTGGATTGCGCTGAGTCAGGCGCGCAGGAAATAGGGTTCATCTACACCTCGTTGCTGGCAGTACTGCTGCTGTCGGCGGTGACCATGGCGGTCGCCGACGTGCTGAAGGGCAACCACACCTTCACGGCACAGGAAGAGGTGGAACAGGTGGGCGTGCGACTGCAGCAACTGGTTGAGGAGCTGCTCGCGATGGTCCGTGCTTATCCCGGAATTGACGCCACTCTGAATATTCCCGCCGCCACCGAGGAGCACGGCGTGCTCTACACGGTAATCGGCACCGAGACCGGCCTGAAAGTGGTCAGCAAGGCTCCTGTGGGGGGTCGATACACAGCGGATTTTCCGCTTGCGCCAGCCACGGCTATAGAGGGGAAAGTGTACTCTAGCACTTCTTATATAGTCGTGCAGTATGACGCAACATCCCAAGTGGTCACCCTGACCGCAGGATAGACGAGTAAGGATGGGAGCTGCCGGCGACTCAATTGACACAGAATCAGCCCCTCTCGGTATGCTATCGCCGACTGAGGAAACGGTCGACGAGAGCCAGCTTTCATGGCGTGAAAAACGGCGCTTGCGCAAGGAGCGCAAGCAGCAGGATCAGTCCCGCAAGGCGGCCGAGAAGGCGGGCGTCATCCATGACCTCGTCATGGACGACATCGAGTTGGGCGAGGATTTCGAGGAACTTGATACCTACCCCGTAAGGCCCCCCTTCTCCTACGTCCGCATCCTGTTCGACAAGCGTGATTACTCTCGCTTCTACTATGTCGTCGAACCAAAAGCGTCCGAACAGGAGAAACAGGACCTGCAGACCATCCAGGATGTGCTCCAGCGGGCGCTGAATATCAGCCGCGAAACCCTCGAAGAGGGGCAGGACGAGTTCCTGCATCAGGCGGTTGACGACATCCTCGACGCATACCGGCTTCCGAGTCGCAAGAGCAACCGCGAGAAAATCCACTACTACATCGAGCGTGACTTGGTGGGCTACGGCCTGATTGATACCATGATGCACGACCCGAATATCGAGGACGTTTCTTGCGACGGCCCCGGCGTCGAGGTGTTCGTCTACCACCGGCGCTTCGAGTCGCTGCGGACCAATGTCCTCTGGACGGACGAGTTTGAGCTGGAGCGATACATCATCCGCATGGCACAGCGCTGCGGTAAGCACATCTCGATTGCTGAACCACTGCTCGACGCGACACTGATGGATGGTTCGCGTATCGTCATGACGCTGGGCCGTGAGGTCTCCACGAAAGGTTCGACCTTTACCATCCGGCGTTTCCGTGACGAACCGTTCACGCCGGTGGACCTACTCGAGTTCAAGACCTTTTCCTCAATGCAGATTGCCTTCTTCTGGCTCGCGATGCAGTACGGCATGTCGATGCTGTTTGTCGGTGGTACTGCTTCCGGCAAGACCACTTCCCTCAATGCCTGCTCACTCTTCCTGCCGTGGCAGCACAAAATTGTGAGTATTGAGGAGACGCGTGAGCTGAACCTGCCGCATCCCAACTGGATTCCTGGCTGTACCCGTGAGGGTTTCGGTGGTGAGTCCGCTATGGCGGGCGCCAAGGCGGCAGGAGTGGTCGACATGTACGACCTGCTGCGGGCAGCGTTGCGTGAGCGGCCGGAATACATCATTGTGGGAGAAATCCGTGGTGCAGAGGCGTACGTGCTGTTCCAGGCCATGGCGACTGGGCACACTACCTATTCCACCTTCCACGCCGATTCAATCCAGAGCCTGGTGCACCGGCTTGAGAATAAGCCGATTGAGATTCCGCGCGTGCTGATTCCGTCGCTTGACGCGATTTCAATCCAGATTCAGACCCGCGTCGGTGGGAAGCGCGTGCGGCGCAACAAGAACATCGTCGAAATTATCGGCATTGACCCCCATTCGCACGAGCTGCTGACCAACGAGGCATTCCGCTGGGACAACGCCACCGATGAGTTTGTCTTCACCGGCAAGTCCTACGTGCTTGAGAAAATCATGTTGAAGGCCAATCTGAACCGCGTCGAAATCATGGACGAAATCAAGCGGCGACAGCTGGTCATCGAGTGGTGCCTCAAGAAGAGCATCCGTGACTACCGCGACTTCGCCCGGGTGGTGGCCGAGTACTACGTCCACCCCGAGGACGTGATGCGCCGGGTCTATGCTGACCTGCAGGTGGGCGGTCGCAAGCGCCGCCGCAAGGTGAAGGAGCGTGACCTTGACCTGAGCGGTGCTGGCGCAGCCGATGAGGGTGTCGATATCACCGAGTTCCCGGCCGGGGTGCAGGAGAAGTTCCAGAATCGGTTCGCTAAGGAGGCGGCGGCTCGCGCGAAGGCCGATACTCGGGCGGCTGATACTGACGACGAGGCCAAGCGCGCCAAGCTCGAGGCGAAGGAAGCGACTCGCCGCGCCAAGTCAGACGCCTATCTCGAGCGTGATATGCTGAAGGCGCAGGCGCGCTATGCTCCGCTACGGCAGCTTACACCCGCTGCGACGCAGCTTGGTATCGGTGACGTATCCAGTCTCTCAGTACGTGAGGCGGGACGACTGTTGAAGTCGTGCAACCGCGAGCTAACGAAGCGTGCCAAGGCCGAAGCCAAGCAGGTCAAGCATTCCTCCAGTCCAGACAAGCAGGCTAAGGAAGCGGCTAAGGAAGAGGCCCGGCAGGCCAATGCGCTGACCAATCTACAGAGCAATCTGGCGAAGCGCGTTGAGCACTCGGCCAATCCGCGCTGGTGGCACCGGTGGTTCTAAGCGGCCTGCAGTCACTCAGCCTGCTCCTTTTCGGCTGGCTGGGTCGCTTGCTGACCAAGAATTCCTTCGGGCTCAAGCAACAGCTCGTGAAGGCGCGCATTCCGCTGCTGCCCGAAGGCTACGTTGCCCACGCCGCAATGCAGGTTTTCGCTACTTTCATCGCTGGGCTGGCGCTGGTGTTTGCTTTCATCGTCGTCGGCGTTCCATTCCTAGCGCAAATGACTGGTCCAGACGGTGAGCCGATCATCGTCTCGGAATTCATACAGGCTATCCTAGCACTGGTGCTGGTTATCGTACTGCCGCTGCTGATAGCGATGGTGAACTGGCTCGAGCCCGGGCTGAGAGTTGGCTCGCGCGCCACGGACATGGACCGCAAGCTGCCCTTCGCCGCCAGCTACACAGCAGCGATGGCGGCGGCTAATGCAACGCCGGCGATGATTTTCAAATCGCTCGCTCGTAGTGAGGATATTTACGGTGAGATTTCGAAGGATGCGGCTTGGGTTTACCACTCTGTTGAGTTCATGGCTCGTGACTTGGTGACGACGCTCAAGGAGGCCGTCGAACGGTCGCCCTCGGAACGATTTGCCGAGTTCTTGCAGGGAATTGTCGGCACGCTTACCTCGGGCGGTAACCTGAAGCTCTACTTCCTGAACCGGGCAGAATACTACGCGCAGGCCAACCGGGTGCATGTCAAGAGTGTCATCCAGCAGATGGCACTCTTTGCGGAAGCGTATGTGGTGATGGCGGTGGCACTTCCAATCATCGCGATGATTATGGCCGTGATCACCTTCTGGGTTTCCGGGTCCGGGATGAAACTGGAGGAAGAGCACCTCTACATGATGGTCTTCCTGATGTTCCCGATAATCCAGATTTTCTTCGCCTATATTTTCCTCGCACTGAGCAATGAGGTCGCAATTGATTAATGGCAAGTAATCTCGAGAAACGGGTCTACCGCGATGAGCGGACCGGCAAGAAGCGGCGCTGGATGACCTACCGCATGGCGCTGAAGTGGATCGAGGTGAAGGAGGGCAAGACTGACATTACGATCTATGTCGTCGTCTTCCTCTCGCTGATGATGGGCGGCGCGTTCATCGCGCTGGGGCAGTTGAATCACCAGGCCGACCTGACAACGGTCGTCACCGATTTCGACGGTGATTCGCAGTTCGACAATCCGGAGGCCATGAACGATGGCCCCTTCACGATTACGCCCTACATGTATGGCCTCCCCTCGATTGCCAAGAACGAGAGTCGTGACGCTGACCCGTTGATTAACGGTATTGACGAGGATGTAGAAGCTACAACCTGGTATCGATACTATCCTGAAATTTCGACCCTTGACTACTACATTTTTGCACTGATTGCGCTGATGCTGCCTTATGGCATCTGGGGCTGGCGTGAGGACAAGCTCCGGACGCGGGTTGAGGAGAAATTCCCCGACTTCCTGCGCGACCTTGCCGAGTACTGGAAGGGCGGTCTCAGCATGACCGTCGCTATCCAGACGCTGGCGCGGGGCGAATATGGCAACCTCAACGACGAAGTACACAAGATGTCAACCCAGATTTCGTGGGGTATCTCCTTCAGTGAAGTGCTGGGGATGTTTACCGAACGGGTCCGGTCGCCCATCGTGTCGCGGGCGGTCCGCATGGTCGATGAGGCCAACCGCGCGGGAGGCCGCATTTCGGACATCCTGCTCGCCGCCTCTTATGACGCCAGGGAAATCAAGGCGCTCGAGACCGAGCGAGCGCAGGAAGTTACCAGCTATATGATGGTGGTATACGTTTCGTTTATGGTCTACCTGATTATTATCCTCGTCTTGGCCAGCACTTTCGTCCCGGCGATTGCCGATTCCGCCTCTGCCACCGGCGGAGAGGGTATGTCCATCGGTAACCTGCAGGTGCGCAACCTGAACGAAGTCTGGATTTCGACCATATTCCTCTACAGCATAATTGTCCAGAGCATTGGCAACGGCATGGCGGCCGGTTTCATGGCCACTGGCAAGCTCTACTCGGCGTTCAACCGTTCCTCGATGTTGCTCTTTATCGGCTGGCTGGTCTTCGAAGTGATGGGAATCGCCACATCTGTCATCAGTCCTGGTACTATCGGCTGAAATGAAGTTACCCGGCCGCGCGGCGCAGATGCACGTGCTGGAGGTCCTGCTGCTCGCGACGCTCTTCACCTCGGCGGTCAACGTCGCGGTTATCAGCTTGCCAGCCAGCGACGCGACCCGGGTTGGCGACGACAATCTGCGCCATCAGGGGATGCAGTTGTTGCAGGTACTTGATGAGTGGCAGACTGACGCAGGTGAGTCGACGCTCGCGACTTGGCTCAGCGAGGATAATAGCAGCGCGCTGCTGTCGTACTTGGACGGCGGACTGCCGGTGGCGGCGAGCTATCGCCTGACGGGGGCGCATGGTGGGAGTAGTGAGACGCTGGTCGAGCGCGGCACGCCAGAAGGGACGGTTAGCATCGCCTTTCGGCTGGTCTGGGTTGGCTCTGAGCTGTGGGAGCTTGAGCTGAGCCTCTGGTATGGCCCGCGGGGGACAGCATGAACAACCGCGGCCAGATGTTGATGATAGCTGGCCTGCTGATGACGCTGACGGTGCTCACCATCTCGATTTCGGTTTCCCACTCGGCCAATCTGGGCCGTTACCAGGGTGAGCGGCACGACCCGGCACCGCTACTGACAATGCTCGACGCACACCTGCCGCCGGCACTAGACGCCGAGCTGGATGGCGGCGCGACTGCCGAGGCGGCGTTCGCTGCGGCAGCAGGGGAGTTCGAGAACAGTTTCGCGGCGCATGGCTATGCGCTGGCCCTGAAGCTGGATTCAAGCAGCACTGATGGTAGCACGACCACCTTCAGCTATACAATCCTGCTCAGCGACGGCCTGCTGGATATCGAGTTCGAACGGACCGCAACGGTCTAGTCGCTGGAGAAAAAGCCGCGAATAACGCCGCCCAGTGAGAGTAGCGCCGCCAGGAATATGCCGCCCGTAATCAGCAGGTAGCCCAGCATGAGCTGCCCCTGCTGCGCGTCCATGTCGGCAGCTACCAGCCCATCGCCCATTGCTTGCAGGCTGGTGAACCCGAAGTAGAAGCCAACCACTACCAGCAAGCCAGAAACAGCGGCAAGGATAACGCCCACATTGGGGCCGTCGCTCTCGTCCGTGGGTGCCGGGGCGGTAAATTCAGGGTATTCTCCATCCTCTTCGGACATGCCCCCGAGGGGCTCTGGCCAGTTATAAACTTATGCTGCGTGCTCGAGCGCTGCGCGCACCAGCCCCAGGTGCAGTGGCGAAGGCGCGTCGGGACGCGACTTGAACTCGGGGTGGAACTGAGATGCCAGGAAGTAGGGGTGCCCCTCCAGTTCCAGCACCTCCATGCGGCGGCCCGAGGTGTCGCGGCCGGTGAATCGCATTCCTGCTGCCTCGATGCGCTCGATGTAGTCGGGATTGATTTCGAAGCGATGGCGGTGACGTTCCTGGATTGAGTCGCTGCCGTAAAGCTTGCTCGCGACACCCTCGTCGAGCGCCACGTCGTGGTCGCCCAGCCGCATCGTGGCGCCCATCTCGGTCACCTCGCGTTGCTCTGGCAGCAGGTCCACGACATGGTGGGGCGAATCCGGGTCCAGCTCGCTGGAATTCGCCCCCTTAAGGTCGAGGACGTTTCGGCAGAATTCAATGACCGCTAGCTGGAAGCCGAAGCAGACGCCGAGATAGGGCACGCGATTCTCGCGTGCCCATTGCGCCGCCATAATTTTGCCTTCGGCACCGCGGTTACCAAATCCGCCCGGCACGACGACGCCGTTGACGCCTTCCAGTGCCGCGGCGTTTCCCGCCTCCTCCAGGTCAGGCGCCTCGAGCCAGCGGATGCGGACGCGGCAATCCTCCAGTGCGCCGGTGTAGCGCAGCGTCTCCTCGTGCGAAATATAGGAATCCTTGAGGTCGGTATACTTGCCAATCAGCGCAATTTCCACTTCGCGCGTGCCGTTGCTGATGCGCTCGGTGAAGTTCTGCCATTGCGTCATGTCGGGCTCACGCCGCTTCAGCCCTAGTCGCTCCTCGATGAGCTGCGGAATCTGCTGGTCGACGAAGTGTATCGGGACATCATAGATTGATTCGGCGTCGGGTGCTGAAACCACGTTCTCGGGTGGAATGTCAGCGAAAAAGGCAATCTTGGCCGCGATATCGGGCTCGAGTGGGTCGGTCGAGCGGCCGACGATTACGTCTGGCCGGATGCCGAGCCCCTGCAGCTCCTTGACCGAGTGCTGCGTCGGCTTGGTCTTCTGCTCGCCGACAGCGCCAATCACCGGCACCAGCGTGGTGTGGATGAACATCACGTTTTCGTGCCTCTCCTCGCGGTGCAGCTGCCGCACCGCCTCCATGAAAGGCATCGACTCGATGTCGCCCACCGTGCCGCCGAGCTCGACCAGGCAGATTTCGGCCGAGGCGCTCTCGGCCGCGTCACGCATCGCGTCGACGATTTCGCGCACGACGTGCGGTATAATCTGGACGGTCTGTCCCAGATAGTCGCCACGGCGTTCCTTCTCGATTACGGAGCGAAATACCTTTCCGGTCGTGATGTTGTGCACCGCAGTGAGGTTACAGTTGAGGAACCGCTCGTAGTTGCCAAGGTCCAGATCGACCTCGGAACCGTCGGTCATGACGAAAACTTCGCCGTGCTCGTAAGGATTCATGGTCCCTGCGTCGCAGTTCAGGTAGGGGTCCATCTTGACCGCGGTAACGCGGTATCCGGCCCGCTGCAGCAGCACGCCAATCGAGGAGGCGGTTACGCCCTTTCCCAGTCCGGAAAGGACACCGCCAGTCACAATGATATACTTCATGACTCAACGGGCCACGCGATTGGCGCCCCCGGTTTAAGGCCGACGGCGCAGTTTTACCCCTCTACCGCTGCGGGCGCGTGGAACTGCACCGCCACTCGGAGCACCTGGTCTGGTTCGATCTGCAGCCGGATGGTGTTCCCGACTTCATCACTATTTATATATGGCTCGACGAGAAAAACGCCATAATTGAGACCGGTCCCGCCTGCGCGCTTGAGCACCTCATGGCGGGCATCGCAGCGGCCGGTCTCACGCCGGGAGAGATTGACTGGGTGCTGCCGACGCATATCCACCTCGATCACTTCGGCGGCGGTGGCCACCTGCTGCGCGAGCTGCCGAACGCGCGAGCGCTGGTTCACCCGAAAGCGCTGAAGCACGTGCTCGACCCGCAACGGCTCTGGGAGGGCAGCCGTGCCTTCCTTGGGCCGATTGCCGAACTGTACGGCGAGCCGCTCCCCATCCCACGGAACCGTGTCGCCGCCGTCGAGGACGGCGGCGTTATCGACCTTGGCACGACGCAGTTCAGGGCGCTGCACACGCCGGGCCATGCGCCGCACCACGTCGCGTGGGTCGCCGACCTCGAAGTCTTCGTTGGCGACGCGCTCGGCCTCTGGTATCCTGAGCTGAATTGCTGTTTCCCGGTCACGCCGCCGCGCTACGACCATGCGCTTGCCCTGAAGTCGCTTGACGCGCTGGCGGCGCTTGATGCGGAGTGGTTGTACTACACCCACTTCGGCCCGCGCCCAGCCGGGAACGGCGCAGCCATCACGCAAGTGCGCGAGGAGTTCGAGGCGTGGTTGGCGCTAGTCGCCGACGGTGTCGCCGCTGGCGAGGACGCGGCCGCGACGACGGCGCGGCTGCTGGCGGAGCGACCCCGGTTAGCGCAGACTGAGCTGGGAATGGGGCCGCACCAGGCCGGCACGCACCTCGGTTCGGTGCGCGGCATGCGCGGGTGGCTTGATGCGCAGTCATAATATTGAGGTAATTCCGGAGCCATTTCCGCACGCGGTCGTCCGTGACTTCCTCGACCTCGACGCTGTCGCGGACGAGCTGGAGTGGCTGGCCGGGCAGGAATTCGAGCCGGGCGAGGCCGACTTGTTCAGCTACTCCTCGACGCGCGAGCTGGGCGCAGCCTCGCAATTGGCGGAGCTGCGCAGAGCGCTGGGCGATCCCGCCTGGCGTTCCCGGGCGGCGGCGGCGTTCGACACGCCCCCGTTGTGCAGCCTCGACCTCGCCGCCTACGTCTACGCGCAGGGCGATTACCTGCTGCCGCACGACGACCGTGTCGAAGGGCGGCAGGTTGCTTGGTCGCTGCACCTGACGCGCGGGCTACGCGAGCAGGACGGTGGCGCGTTGGAGCTGTTCGACGCGGCTGGCGACGTCGCCGGCCGCGTCGTGAAGCGCATCATCCCCGAGTTCAACTCGCTGGTACTGTTCCGCGTCTCGCCGCGGTCGTGGCACCAGGTCGCCGAGGTAGTCGGCGACGTGCAGCGGCTGACGGTGACGGGGTGGTATCATGGCTGAATTCCCCATCGCCTCTGCGTGGCGCGACCCAGCGGCGCTCGCCGCGCTCAGCGAGCAACTTGCGCGCGAGCGTGTCGTGCAGCTCTCCGGCGTCCTCGCCGAACTCCCGGAGCTGCCGCCTGCCGGGCAGCTCGAGCGCGAGGAGCGGCCTGGCTTCGTGGTCCGCGCGACCGGGCCGCCGCTACTCGCCGACTTCTGGCGCTCTCCCGCGCTGGCCGAGTGGCTGGCGCAGGCGACCGACGCGCGCTGGGAGTTGCGCGGCTGCCGCCACGAACGCTACGGTGCGGGCGACTATTCGCTGCTGCACGACGCGGAGGGAGAGGGCGAGCGGCTGCTGCTCGCCCTTGACCTGACGCAGCGACCACAGGCGCTATTCGGTGGCTTCCACATCTTTAGCTTCGCCGATGGGGCGCAGGCGACCTGCGAGCGCGAGACCGGCGCGCTGCTGCTGGCGCGGCTCGGCGCCGGCGACCTGGATTGCGTACGCTACGTCAGCCAGCTCTCGCAGGGAGCGGTACGATTAGAGTGCGCACACTTCGAGCTAAGCTGAAGTTGTAAAAATGGGGTCTGCCGGGCGACGCTACTAGCACAGCTAGCGCCGCTCACGGCAGGGGTGGGGCGGCTGTGGGCCGCCCCTGTTTGGCTGTTCAGCCCGTCAGGTCTATGACAGCGGGGTGTCGTAGCCGATGGTGTCGCCGGTGGGCTCGAACTTGAGACGGAACTTGTAGTCGTCTACCGAGTTCGTGTTCTCGAGATCTGAGCCGGATTCACCGGGGTGGACCTCGAACTTGTCGCCCGGGCTCAGCTTGCCATCGAAGTCGTTGTCGACGAAGATGACGCCCTTGCCCTCACCGGCATAATAGCCGTAGACTGCCGCTACCAGACCATCACTGACAGTGTTGCCCTGGATGTCCAGCAGGTACCAGTGGACCGAGTTCACCGAGACTTGCGGGTTCAGCTTGATCATTTCTACGATCCAGACGTTCCCTGAGGTCTTGGTTGCCATGGTGCTGCCGGTCGGCGCGTTCTTAGTGGTGCCACCCAGGAAGCTGGAGGCCCACACATATAGCACAGCGGCTAGCACGACCGTAATTGCGACCATCAGGATGACCGCAATCACAGGTGAAACCGCCTGCTCATCGTTCACAATTCTGCGTTTCATAGTTATGTCCTCTGCCCGAAGGCAGGTATCAGGGACGTTTGTCGGCCGATATATACGTTGCGCCCGCGCCCTCGACGATAGCCGCTTCAGTCGCGCCGCAGTATGAATGCCGCAGCCAGTGCCAGGATTCCTGTCAGCGCGACGCCGCCCCACGCCAGTTGCAGCGCCCATTCGGGCGTCGCCTCCTCGTCCTCGGCGTGGATTGGTGGCGGCCGCACGACCGTTTCGTAGCTTGCCCAGGTAGAGTCATCCTCGCCGGCGAAAGTGACGCTGAATTCCGCCTCGCCCTCGCCCAGCTCGTGTGCGTCGGCGGGTGCCTGCCAGAAGAAGCTCCAGCCGTCGTCCGAGGCGCCGAATTGCAGATCATGCGCCTCACCTTCGCCGAACTCATTAACGGCGGAGAGCGAGCCGTTGTTGGTCGTGATTGTGACCCCTGTCACCGCGCCGGGGTCGCTCACCGTGAGCGTGATTTCGTACACCTCGCCGAGGGCGTAGTCGAGCGGCAGTCCGTCGACGCGGTAGGTTGCCTCGCCGTGGGTCGCCGTGGCGACGAGCAACAGCACCAGCGTGCCGTAGAGAATTCGCATCATCCGTCGATTTAGTTCCCCTATTTAATGTTCAGCGGGCGAGCCCGCGCTGCTCGAGCCCCGCCAGCAGCAGCCGCACTTCAGCTTCGCGCAGTCCCAGCGCGGCGGCAGCCCCCTCGATGGTGTAGTTGGGGTTTTGCAGCATGTGGTGCAGCAGTCGCCGCTCGTCGTAGCTGCAGTCCGCTTTGCGGCTACAGCGCCCCACCTCGCTGTTCAGCTCGCCGATTAGCGCCAGCAGCTGCTGCCGTTCCTGTTCGTGGTCTCGCAGTGAGTGCCGTAAATCCTCGCCGACGCGCGCCAGCAGGTCCATGCGGGCGCTCGGCTCCATGCTACGCGCCTCGGAGATGGCGCTGCGGATGCGCAACTGCTCGGTGCTCAGCTCGGCGTCCTCGGCCATCGGCGCCGCCTGCTCGCGAAAAGTCGTGGGGCCGACGTCGATATGCAGCGAAACCGAACGCGAAGCGCGGTAGACGCGCCGGTTGGGCCCACGGTCGCTCGGCTCGTCGCGCGAGGCGACCATGCCATGCTCCTCGAGGATGTGCAGGTGCTTGACTACCGCCTGCTGGCTGACATCGATTTCGCGCGATAATTGCAGCGGGTAGAGCCGCTCGCGGGAGAGTAGCTGCAGGATGCGCCGACGCGTCGGATTTTCGAGCAGGTAGAACAGGTCATCGATTTCCTCCAGCGACATATCAACCTCCGGTTGTCTACCGCATGTTGTAATGCGCTTTATAAGATTGCGTCAGCGCTCAGGAAGGGGGCGGCCCGACCTGCCCACAGCCGGGGCAGTGTAGCGTCTCCCCCTCGTCGGGAGTGAAGATGGTATCGCACCCGCTGCAAAGAAGTCCCTCGTCGGCAGCGGTGAAGGGCGACGCGACACTCGTCAGCACCGGCGCGACGGCCACGGGCGGCGGCCGGGTGAACCACCAGGCCGCCGCTCCACCGCCCAGCACCAGCGCCGCGCCCGCCAGCAGCGTCATCAGCGGCAGCTCCGCTTCATCGTCGCCGTCCGTCGGTGGCTGCACCGCTGGTGTCAGGTCGACCGTCGCCTCGACCGCGGGCGAGAGCAGCCCCCTGCGGTCGACGGCCACGACGCGGTAAATCCAGAGTTGTTCGCCCGGCGGCTGGTCGACGTGCGTCAGGTACCCCTCGCTGGCGGCCAGCGTCGCGAGCAGGTCGCCGGTAGCGTTGGGCGAATCCTTGCGGATGATGCGATACTCGACCACGTCGTCCGAGGCAGAATAGAGGAACCGCATCTGCGCGCTCCCGTCGGGCGCCAGCGTCAGCTGGAAGCTGCGCGGGGCGGAGGGCGGGGTGCGGTCAACCAGCGTCGCAGTATCGTAGCCGCTCCAGGCGATGGTAATAGATTCCCCCTCGGTCGGCAGGTAGCCGCTCGCGCCATTCCCGAACTGGATGGTCGCAGTCGCCGCGTCGTAGTAGAATTGGTTGCTGAGAACCATCCCCGGCGCGTTGCTGCGAGCCAGTTCCGTCAGGCCAGCGTGCACGGTGAGCTGCGGGTCGCCCTGCAGGATGATAGCGGGGAGCAGCAGTGGAAACGACTGGCCCGGGTTTCCGTCGCCGCTGTAAGTTGCGCTGAGGGAGTCGCGGTCGGCGACATTGCCCGCCGCGTCGACCGGTGTGTAGCGGAAGTAGTAGGCGTAGCCGTCGACGACGTCGAAATCGTGCGACTGCGTCGAGTTCCAGCTGCCGAGCTCCTGCCACGCCCAGATGGCGGTCAGCAGCTGCTCCTCGGCAATCCGCGCATAGCTCAGGTTGTAGCTGCTGGCGTTATCCTGCGATGGCAGCAACGTCACCGCTAGCGCGCCGGTCAGCGGCTCCAGCGGCGCGAGCCTCCCCGTCGGGGCTGCGGTGTCGATGACCATGCTGATTTGGGGCGTGTCGGGCACGTCACGGTTGCCCGCGTCATCGCTCGCGATGACGCGGAAGGCGTGGCTGCCGTCGGCCGTGACGTAGTAGTCGTAGCGCGTCGCGAGCGAGTCGGCCAGCAGCGTTTCCCACGCTCCGCCGTCAAACGAATGTTGCAGGTCGTAGCCCGCAAGGTCGCTGGCGCTGCTCTCCCAGCTCAGCTCGAGGTAGTTGGTGCTGAGCAGCGCGCCAGCTGGGTCGCTGGAAACGGCGACCGTTGGCGGGGTTGTGTCGACCAGCGTCTCGGTGTCATTGCGTCCCGTCTTGTCCTCCAACAGCCCGTCATCGTCGAGGCCGGTTGCCCGGAACTGGAAGCTGCGACCGTCCTCGCCCAGCGAGAAGGTTCCGCTCCCGCTGCCGAGCGGATTGTCCTCGTCCTCGGCCGTGAAGACCTGCCACACTTGCCACTCCTCCCAGCTGCCGCTGCCGTTGTCGCGCCGGTATTCGACGGTCACCACCAAGGTGTCGTTGCCGAGCACATCGTCGAGGCGATACCATTCGGCTACTTCCCACCCTACCTGGAACGAGGTCGAGTTGACGAGTGGATCTGTTATAGCCTCCGTAACAGGACGCAGTGTGTCAGGCACGATATAGAGCATTGCAGTCAGCTCAATCCATTTAGTGAGTTGTTCGGTCGAGTTGCGCGAAATTACAGTAACATTGAAACCGCCACGCGCGTCTTCCTCGATAAGGTCGCGCATGGTGACATTAATGTAACCTATTGCACCTTCTCCAACAACGCTGTGCATTTCAGTAGTGGTGTAGTTAAGGATTGTAAAGTTGTAGGTGTCGTTTAGTGTGACTACCATCTCATAGGTATCTCCGATGTTTCCTAGATTGGTAATCCAGACTTCAAAGGTGTAGTTAGTGTCGTCCGGAATCTGCTTGTTGCTAATGGGGGCCGAGAGCGAGAAATTATAGGTCGGCAGTATCTCCATTTCCAGTTCTAGTGGTAGCGGAACGAAATCCCAGGCTGCGGATTGGGAGAAAACAGCCACGACTTCCTCATCAAACCACTGGGTGTTTCCAGTTTCCCGGACTACTGATGCCAGGATATTTTCGCCTTCCTGCAAGAGTTCGGGTCCAAACAGGGTTTCATCGTTCCAGTAATTCGCGGTGTGGCCCTGACCCTGCCGCATGTCATTGAACACTATCTGGCTGTTCAGGTAGTAGGTTCCGTAGTTGTTTGCCGCAGTATTCAGGCTCAGGCTGCCCCCTTCGTAAGCCGAAATATTATCGATAGTGAATATATGGCGGAAGTAGGCGTAACTGTTGCCTTGCCAGACCGTGTTGTTGTCTACATTGCCTATGTCGGTATCTCCGAAGGGTGCCGGGTCAAGGGTCCAGTTGTCATCATAGTCGAAGTCTAGTTCGGTCCAGCTAATATCGCATTCATAATCTGGGTCGTCGGGTTCATCATTGTCCGTGCAATAGTAGAGTCGCGTGTTACTGCTATTGGAATGGGCCCACCACCATTCTGTCTCGTTATCCCGGCCACTCAGGACTACGTTCTCTCTGAATTCACTATAGTACTGAGACCTGGCACTCATGAACACGGAGTAATTCCCAGCCAATGTCTCTCTGTCCGGAACTATTTCAAGAGTCGCATTCCCGCTCCCTCCGGGTTGCAGGTGAAGTACGTTGGGCGTAAGGGTCCAATCCCAATTGTAGAAAATACCTGAGGCTGAGAGGGTGAAATTGTCTTCCACGTCGCCTTCGTTAGTGACAGTTAGATTGTACCTGAAAATCTCTGTAGCATTTCCTACAACATGGTTTGATTCCACAGCAATATTGTACGCATAGAACCCAATGTGTATTGTGCGATTCAGGGTATTGTTGTCCTCATCGCTTTCTCCAACATCTTGCCCAGCATCAGCAAAAGCCACAAGATTAAAGTCTCCGAGCGCCTCCGGAGTCCAGTAGAACACACTTTCAGCCGTAGCATTAGGTGCCAGTTCCGTTATGGTAGCATTCCCCAGCTCCTCACCCTCGACCGCCAGCGTGACGTTGAAGTTCTCAGCGGTTTCGTTTCCTACGTTGGAAGTAATCACCCTCAGCCACACGTCATCACCGAGGATAATCGGTTTTTCCCTCCAGGACTGGACGTTGACCACGAACTCGACATCAAGCCACTGATTAGGGTCCCCACCCCAAGTGCTGTCTCTTCCTAGTATGGCAAGTACGTTGTCACCTTCGACTAGCCAATCTTGATTAGGCCCTGACTGGGAGCCTCCGTTATAGGTTAGTTCATTGTTCCAGTATGCAGTGTCGCCTTGGTAACAATTATTATTGTTTTGGTAAGAATAGCAGTCTCGAATAAGGTTCCCGTTCAGGTAGGCGACATAGTAGTTATTGTAGGCCAGGTTCAGGGTAGCACTGATTGCATCATACTCATTACTGTAAGTAAAGTGATGGCGAATTACGATGTGGTCATTCAGATCCTCCTCTGTTTGCCATATCGTGCCCGGACTGGCGCCGGCCTGGTCATTATTGCCGAAGGGTGCGGCTCCTGAACTCCAGATTGCGTCGTCAAAATTCTTCGCATACCAATTCTCGGGGAGACACCTCTGTTCATCGCAGTCATCGTTGTCATCGTCGTAAAAATTATACTTGTATACAGTGTCAGCATCCTTCCCGCTCTGGACGATAGTAACAGGATCTCCGGTATCGAAGTCATTAGTGTAGTCCAAGGAGGTAATCGTCAGGTCCACTTCACCGGAAGCCTCGGAGGCAGCCAGTGAAAGCAGGAATGCAAACACTAGTACGGCGAACGAATATTTGAGGGTCTTGCGCATGAAAATCATCATCCCGGGAGTGTGACAGAGCGCACGGGGCTATAAGTGATTGTAACGCAGGCTGTTATCCACCCCCCGCCTGCGGGCCGGTGAAGCCGCTCCACATCCTGATGCTGACGATGTTCATCGACCTTGCGGGGTTCGCGATGTTCATCCCGCTGCTGAACTATATCGTGGCCGAACTGGGCGGCAGCATCCTCACCGTCGGCCTGCTGATTACCGCCTTCTCGCTGGCGCAGTTTGCCTGCCTTCCCGCGTGGGGCCGGTTGAGCGACCGTATCGGCCGCCGGCCGGTCATCATGCTCGGTCTCGGCGGTGCGGCTGTCGCCTACGCGGTGTTCGGGCTGGCCGACCCGGCGCTGGGGTTGAGCGACGACCGGCGGTTGCTGTTGGGGGTGCTGTTCCTGTCGCGCATCATGCTGGGAGTGATGAGCGCCAACTACGCCGCCGCGTACGCCTACGTGGCGGACGTGACGCCGCCCGAGGAGCGCGCGCAGGGGATGGGGATGCTCGGCGTCGCCTTCGGGCTGGGCTTTGTCTGCGGGCCGGCGCTGGGCGGGCTGCTGGGGCAGTGGGGCTTCTGGCTGCCGGCATTCTTCGGGTCGGGGCTGGCGCTGCTGAACCTCTTCTGCGCTTGGCGCTGGCTGCCCGAGTCGCTTCCGCCAGGCCACGTGGTGCGGCCGCGCGTCTCGCCGGGGGAAGCGCTGCGCGAGACGCTCGCCTACCTGCGGCAGCCGCGGCTGGGGTTGCTCCTGGTAATCTTCACGCTTTACCTGCTGGCGTTCTCAATAATCTTCGGCACCTTCGTCGAGTTTTCGAAGGAACGCATCGGCCTGCCGGTGCGGCTCTCGGGGGTGCTGTTCGCCTACATGGGCGGCGTCAGCATCGTGACGCAGGGCGGCCTCGTCGGCCCGGCGGTGCGCCGCTGCGGCGAAGCGTGGACCTCGCGCGCGGGGGCGCTGTTGATGCTGCTCGGTATGGGCTATATTCCCTACACCACGACGCTCGAAGGCGTTGCGCTGGCGACGACGATTTTCTCGCTCGGCAGTGGCTTCATCCAGCCGACGCTCAACGCGCTAATTTCGCGCGCGGTGGGGCCGCAGGAGCAGGGGACGGTGCTGGGACTGAGCCAGTCGCTGGGCGCACTGTCGCGTGCCATCGGGCCGCTGCTCGGCACCAGCCTCTGGACGCTGCTTGGCTACGCGGCGCCGTTCCGCCTCGCGTCGCTCACCTTCGCGCTGGTGCTGGTGCTGATGCTGCAGGTGGGGCAGTCGCGCCGCGCCGTGGTGCAGCAGAGCGCGTTGCTCTTTGCCGGCTTCAGCCTCGCGCTCTGGGCCATCTCGCCCTCGCCAGGACTGGACCGGCTGGCGCTGGTCGCGGCCGCGGCGGCGTTGATTGGGGCGTTGCTAACGCGGAAGCAATAACGGTAGCAGCCCGTCGAGCGACTCGTCAGGCAGGTGGTGCGTCGCCGCCGCGATGACGCGCTCGTCATCGGTGTTGACCGCGACGCTGGTCCCCGCGAGCGCGAACAGGTCTAGGTCAACCACCGTGTCGCCGACCGCCGCCACCTCGTCGCGCGCGACGTGATGGCGCGCCATCACGCCGCGCATCACCGGCGCCTTGGCGTGGCGGCTGACGCGAATATCGCCCTGCAGCCCCGCGGGCGAATCGAACAGCGGGTTGGCGTGCGCTTCCGCCATGCCCCACTCCGCCGCCAGCTTCTGCGCGAGATAATCGATGCCGCCCGAGATAATCGCGGTCGCGACTCCCGCCGCGTGCAGCCCGGCGACCGCCTCGACGGCGCCCGGCAGCAGTTCGGCTCCGTCGAGCACGGCGTTGACCGTCACCGCATCGACCGGGCCGCCATAGGCGGCGGCCCAGAGCGCAAGGTCGGTGGCGACGAACTCGGCGTCGCTCACCTCGTGTCGCTGGTAGTGCGCGAGCATCTCGGAATTATCGGTGCCGAAATAGTCGTGCAGCAGCCCCCACGACGACTTGGGGCGCAGCAGCGTTCCGTCCATGTCGAAGACGACGAGTTTCAGCGCCATGGCTACCCGAAGCTGGAGCTGAAGCGGTCGCCCTTCCCCGACTCGCGCTCGAACATCTGCTTCATCTGCTCGCGCGAGACCTTGTGCGCCTTCTCGGCCATCTCAAACGATTCCTTGGCGCCTTTCACGTCCATCTCGATGCGGAAGCTCAGGCCGGAGAAGACCAGCGCCTCCTTGCCTTCGCCGGGGAAAACAGCCAGCACCCCCACCTCGGGGTTCGACTGGAACTTCACTTTCTCGAAGACCTGCGTCTCGCCGTCGCCCGGCAGGAACACGGTAATCTTATTGGCTCTGAACACAGAGCGCGGCAGCCTCCATCCTAAATTAGGGTTTGCGCCTCGCCCCTCATGCGAGCCGGCCTCTGCACCGAGTGTGGCGCGCCCGCTCTCACCGCTTGCCGCGGCTGTTCAGCGATGCTTTGCGGTGATTGCCACAGCGCCCATAGTTGCAGCGCAAAGCTGGGCTGAATTTATTACACGGCGCGCTTGCGCGGGCCATGGAGCTGAAGCTAGGCGACTGCGCGCTCGCCATCTTCCCGACGGTCAAGGGGCTCGCGAGCGAGCTGCCGGAGCTGGAGGCGGCGTGGGCCGCGGCGCGCCCGCAGGCGCTAGCGCTGGCCGTCAGCCCCGGCGAGGTCGCGGGGCTGCGCGAGTGGGACGGCGAGCCGTTCGACATCTCGGGCTGGGAGGAATTATATGGCTTAGCGCTGCGCCAGGTGGCGGGTGATGACGGCGTGCGCCTCCCGCCTCCCGCTCTCCGCCACGCGCTCGCGCTGGCCGATGCCGACAACGTCCCGGTCGAAGCGCTCGATCTCATCGAGGAGGAGTTCACCACGCTGTTCACGGAATCGGTCTCGACCTGGCAGTGGTTCCGCTGCGACCGGCTCGAGAAACGGCTCCGCAAGCGCGGCCTCAAAGCCGAGACGCCGCAGGAACTCGCGCTCGAAATGGACTGCCACCTGTGCACGTTGAGCGGCTACGCCGCCGTCGAGCGCGGCCGCGAGGCGGAGATGGCGCGACGGCTGCGCGAGGCGTGCGTGGAGCGGCAGCGCGTGCTGGCGGTCATCGAGCTGCCGCGCGTCGCGGGAGTCGTGGCGCGCCTCCCCCAAGCCTAAAGCACCCCCCATAATCCGCGCCCGGGCCCGTGAGGTAGTTCGGAATCCTGCTGGGCTTCGGACCCAGATACGGGGGTTCAAATCCCCCCGGGCCCGCCAGCGACTATAGAAGTTTAATTTTCTGAGCGGCCGAACTCCGGCTCGCGCTTCTCGAGGAAGGCGGTGATGCCCTCGACCGCGTCGCCGGTGTTGCCAGAATCGCGGTTGCGCTCGCTCTCCAGCTCGAGCTGCTCTTCGGCGGTGAGGTTGTCGGCCGCCGCCAGCAGCCGTTTGGTTTCGCCCATTGCCTGCGTCGGCCCGGCGGCGAGCCGCTGCGCCTCAGTCATCGCGAATTCCACTAGCTCCCCGTCGGGGACTAGGTGGTGCACCAGCCCCCACTCGCGCATCTCGGCGCTGGTGAGGGTCCGCTCGCCGAAGAAGAGCGCCTGCGTGCGGCTGAGGCCGATGAGCCGTGGCAGCAGGTAGGTCGCGCCCCCGGCCGGGACGAAGCCTCGTTTGAAGTGCGCCGAGAGCAGCTGTGCCGACTCGGCCGCGATGCGCACGTCACCCGCTAGCGCCATGCCGATAGCACCGCCGGCGACGATGCCGTTGATGGCGGTGACGACCGGCTTTCGCATCGTTAGCATCGCGCTGACCGTGTCGTGCAGCTGGTCGGTCAGCTGGTAGAACAGGTCGCCCGCGCGCGGCAGGTGCTCGCCCATCTCGTTGACGTCGCCGCCGCTCGAGAAGGCGCGGCCGCTGCCGATCAGCAGCAGGCAGCGCACTGATGGGTCAGCCGCCGCGGACTCCACGGCGTTGCAGATGTCGGTCGCCATCGCGAGGGTGAGCGCGTTCAGCTTCGCGGGCCGGTTGAGAGTGATAATCCGCACCGCGCCCTCATCGCGGATGTCGATAGGCATGCGCCGGCGCCAGTGAGGGGGGTCAAAAAGGGTGCCGGTTTCCCAAACAGATAAATCCCAACCCACTAGTCAGGCCCAGAAATGGCAATGGGGTTCCCAGCTCGGCTATTCTCGGTAATTCTTAGAGTTTCACCAGGCCGTGTTCGCAATTGGATGTGGAAATGGTGGTATCAGAGGTTGGCTAAAGCACATCGCAGGTCTGATTTTCGTTTTATGAACTATGGGTACAAGGATGACAAGGGTCCAAAACTGTCCAGGGAAGACGAACCAAATCGACTGTTCATCCAGCTCTATCACATGAATATCAGAGACATTGATTTGCAGGGGAGAGAAGTCCTTGAGGTGGGTTCCGGGAGAGGAGGGGGTGCTTCCTGGATAGCGAAGTATTGCAAACCCGAGTCATTAGTTGGAGTTGATTTTTCCAAAGAAGCTGTCAGACTATCCCGAAAATGGTATTCCGAACAGGAAAATCTTTCCTTCATAGAGGGTAATGCGGAATCATTACCGATAAATGATTCGGCTTTTGACGTGGTTTACAATGTCGAATCATCTCATTGTTATGGAAACATGAGAGCCTTTGTAGGGGAGGTTAATCGTGTCCTCCGAGCGGGCGGGCATTTCTGCTGGACTGATTTCAGAGATGAAGAAACCATGCAGAAAGTTCAATCCCTATTCGTTGATTCTGGTTTTAAACTGGTTTCAAAAAAGGAGATTACCAGAGAGGTTCTAGCTGCACTGGATGAGATAAATGAAGCGAAAATCGAGCAAATTAGGGAGAACGTCCCGAAATCAATCAGAAAAAGTTTTGAGACGTTCGCAGGTGTCCGGGGAACTCCAGTGTATGAAGGATTCCATTCAGGCAGTTTGCATTATCACAGATACCTGCTTGTCAAGCCCGGATAATCCGGCTCCGCGCCGCCAGCCCCAGTACCACGAACACCGCTAATGGCGAGACTGCAGGCACCGGCTGGTTCAGGATATCTGGAAGCGGCGTGCCGACTTCGAGCGTCACCACCCCATCGGCGTCCACATCGCGCTCGGGGTTGCGCAGGATGCGCTCGTAGCGCAGCTGCGAGTCATGCCAGTCCACCGTGGCAGTCTCGCCCGGCTCGAGCCGCGGCAGGATTATGCCGCCGGCCGAGAGATTGTAGGCGGCGCCCCAGCCGTCGTTACGCACCGTGAGTTCGCCGGGGCCGGTGCCGATGACCACCGGGCGGCCGCCCAGTTTCAGCAGGTTTTCCCACGCCATGTCATACATTAGCAGCTCGTTCGCCAGCTCCTGCCGCAGCGTCGAATCCTCGACGGGAACCCACTGCAGGGTGGTAACTTCGACAATCACGCTCACCGCGCCGCGTGCGCCGTAGCCCCACGCTGTCGACTCACCGGCGCCCCCCGGGTCGCGATAGGAGAGTCCCGAGACATTGGTCGATTCGTTTAGGAACCGTTCGTAGAGTGCCCAGTCTTTGATTGGCACGGCGTTTTCACCGGTAATTTTCCACGGCAACACAATGTCATTTGAGCCGGTGTGGCCTGAAAAGTAGGCGTAGAGATTCAGGTTGCGCATCAGCGCCATGTTGTCTTGCGTCTCGTCCTCACTCCCGGCGCTCGGTCCACGGTAGGTGCCCGGAACGGGACAGGAGCCGCGGGTGTCGCTGGTGCCGTAGGCGCCCCACATCCAGGGATAGTTTCGGTTCAGGTCGACGTTGTTCCAGTTGTTGCGGCAGTCCAGCAGGTGGCCGTCGGGGTTTATGATGGGTGTCACCACCAGCCGCTTGCCTGCCAGGTAGTCTGGGTCGGCTGCTGATCGCCCGAGTACGTCCTGCAGGAACAGGAACGCCGCCTCAGACGACATCCCCTCGTTGCCGTGGTGTGCGCCGTCGACGTAGAAGGTCGGCAGCGCCGCTAGCTCCGCTTCGGAAAGCGTGGTGATGTTCAGCGTGACGTCGACTGAAAAGATGGCGAGCCCGAGTGGTCCGGTGCTGCTGCCATGCTCGCTGTAAATCGCGATATCGGGGTACTGCGCCGCCAGCGCCTCGGTGTCGTCGCGCAGCTCGTAGTAGTTGTGGAGCAGTTCGAGTGCCTCGGCCTGCGGCGCGAGCGCCAGCAGCGCCAGCCCCAGCAGCGTCGCCAACAGCAGGAATCGCACACTCCGCCAGCCTGCGCCGGGGATTAACCTTGTCCCGCACGGCGGTGCGGCGAGTTCGCCGCGCCGCCTTTATGGCAGGGCGCGCTGGCGCAGCATGGGCGGAACGCTCGACGGCAAGGTCGCGCTCGTGACCGGCGGCGGCACCGGCATCGGCCGCGCCATCGCCGAGCGGTTCGCCGCGGAAGGCGCGCGCGTCGCCATCTGCGGCCGGCGCGACGCGCCACTGCGCGAAACCGTGGCCGCCTGCGGGGCGCAGTGGATGGTCGCCGACGTCTCTGACAGCGACAGCGTCGCGGCGCTGGCGAAATGGCTCGAAGCGGAGTTCGAGCGGGTCGATATAGTCGTCAACAACGCTGGGCTGTTCCTGCCGGGCTCTGCCACGACGACCAGCGAAGCGGACTGGGACACGGTTGTCGACACCAACCTGAAGGGGCCGTGGCTCGTATCGCGGGCGCTGCTGCCGCTGGTGCCGGACGGCGGCTGCATCCTGAACATCGGCTCGACGCTCGGCCTGCGCGGCATCCCCGACGCGGCCGCCTACTGCGCCGCTAAGGGCGGGCTCGTGAACCTGACGCGCGCGATGGCGCTTGAGCTGGCGCCGCGCGTGCGTGTCAACTGCATCTGCCCCGCGGTGGTCGAGACGCCGATGGCGACCGACCGCATTGACGCCGGGACCGAAGACCGGGAAGAGATGGAGAGCGTACAGCCGATGGGGCGCATGGGCCAGCCGGCAGAAATCGCCGCGATGGCGCTGCACCTCTGCGGCTCGGAAGCGGGCTGGACCACCGGTTCCATCGTTGCGGTCGATGGCGGCGTGACAGCCGAATAGTTCTCGACGACCGCTATAAAAATAGAACTGGTCCCGCCTCCCGGATTTGAACCGGGGACCTGCCGGTATCTGCGGCCTCCCGTTCTCACGGGACTTCAGGTTTAACCCCTACAGCCGGCCGCTCTAGCCAGTCTGAGCTAAGGCGGGTGCGGCTGCATTTGCCGGCACTATATCAGGGTTAAGGCTGCGGCTCGTCGTACGCCAGCCCGCGGCGGAGCAGCTCGCGCATCAGCAGCAGGCAGGCGACTAGCACCAGCCCCAGCGCGACCCACGAATTGGTCGCCATCTGCGGGTCGTCGGGAAAAATGAACGGCAGCGTCGCGGCGCCGTTCCAGGCGCCGTGGACGATGACGCCGCCAAGATAGGCGGCTGGCACGACCCGCTCCGCCGGCCAGTCGCCGTTCTGCGACAGCGCCAGCGCGAAGCCGACCAGCGCCGGGCCGACCGCGTGCAGCACGGTCGAGCCGACGCCGCGCGCGAAGGCGTTGATGGTCCAGGCGTCAGCTCCATACCATATCAGCACCAGCAGGTCGTAGAGCATGTTCTCCATCATCGCGAACCCCATCCCGCACGCGGCGCCGTAGAGCACCCCCTCGTACGGCGTCCGCAACCGGCTCATCACGAACAGCAGGCCGAGCGGTTTCAGTGCCTCCTCGACCAGTGGCGCGACTACCGTCACCAGCAGGATTTCGGCCCGGCCGACCGTGCCGCCCTCGAGCATCAGCATAGGGTCTGCCCCCAGCAGCCGCCCGCCGGCATCGTTCAGCAGGCTCGCTGGCAGCGTCGCGAACATGCCCCACGAGAGCGCAATCAGCACCAACCGCTGCGGCTCGGGCTCGCTGTGCGTGCGACGGTAGATGTAGCTCACCCAGAGTAACGCTGGGAACGAGAAGGCGGCGACGAACGCCAGCGGGAAAAGCAGCAGGAATTCGCCCTTCTCAGCGAGCACCGCGACCCCCAGTGCAATCGCCATCAGGAAGCCGAGTAGCAGCCACTTGGCCGCCGGCAGTTCGAGCGGCTGGCTCGGGACCGGTTGAATCCGGGGCGGCTCCACCAGTTCCTCTTCCATCTCCGGCAACGGCAGGTCGTCCTCGGGTAGTTCACGGTGATAGTAGCGCTCGCCCTGCCCCGGCAGGAAGTAGCCGCGGAAGGGCGGTAGCCCCCCGCTCTTCCGCGACGGGATGAAGAGCAGCGGCCGCGGCATCTTCTGCAACAGTGCTCCGACGATGAGCCCGCCCGAGCAGAGCATGATGAGCATGAAGAAGGGCAGCAGCGGCACCGCGGGCAGCAGCAGCGGCGTCCCGTCCTGCTCGAGCGGGACAAAGTAGAGATACGCCAGCTGCCCCCCCATCAGCAGCAGCAGGTTGCCCAGCACAAGACCGTAGATGCGGAAGAGCCCTCGTGACAGCACCCTGCGCCAGTTGCCCCCCGGTTAAGCGCCTTCGGCTAGCGATTTCAGCTGTGCGACGCACCCCTGCTGCGCCATCGCCAGCAGCGCGTCGGGGTCGCCCTGCGCCTGGAAGCCGGCCGCCCCCGGATGCCCGCCCGCCGAGCCGTCCTGCTCGTCGGCGAGTGCCTCGAGCAACTCCGCCAGGTTCAGCCCTGCCTCGATGGCCGCGCTCGACGCGCGGCTCGAAATCCGGACTTGCCCCTTCTTGTTGCCCGAAGCGGCGAGCGCGACGTCGGCGCCAAGCGCGACCATCAGCCGCGCCGTCCCCGACTCGAACGAGCCGGTGCGGGTCGTCGCCAGCAGCCACTTACCCTCCTGAGAAAACTTGAGCCGCTGCGCCGCCTTCAGGAACATCGTGCGCTGCTGCTGTGGCCGCACGCGGTCGAGCAGGACCATCGCTTGGCGGGGTTCCCCGCCGGCAGCGGCGAGCGTGTGCGCCACCGCGAAGCTGTCGGAACTCGCGTGGCGGAAGTGGCCGGTATCGGCGTAGACGCCGGCGAGTAGCGGCAACGCCATTTGCGGCGTCAGCTCGATGCCCAGCTCCGGAATCAGGCGAGTCACGATTTCGGCGGTGCTTTTCGCCTCCGGCTCGTGTATTAGCAACGTCCCTGCAGGCCATTCGCCCGCAGTCTGGTGATGGTCGATTACCACGACGCTGTTGCACTCCGGCAGCGGCGCGCAGTGTTCCGGATTGGACGTGTCTACCACGACGACCGTGCCGTCCCAGCTCGCGGGCGGTCGCGCCTCGATTTCGACCTCGAGCCGCTCCGCCATCACCTTGCCAGCGGCGCTCAGCCCGTCGGTGGCGGAGATACGCGCGCCCGGGAACGCCGCCGCGAGCGCGATGGTGCAGCCGACCGAGTCGGCGTCACCGTGGTGGTGGACCAGCAGCAGCAGCTCGCGCGCGAGCGCCGCCTCCAGCGCGGCGGGGTCAGGACCCGGCACCGGGACCACCCGGCCCCTGCAGCCGCTGCAGCACTGGTGTCAGCCGGGTCTGCATCTCCTGCAACTGGGTATTCAATTTGTCAATCTGTGTTTTGAGCGTTTTCGTGCGCAGCTCGAGTCTCTCCAGTTCTTCCTTCAGGTCGCTCTTCAGCTTCTTTAGGTCGTCGACGCGCACCATGATGGCGCCGCTGGCGCGGTAGAGCGGCGTATCGGCCGCGACCTCGTCCAGCTCCTCCAGCGTGCGCTCGGTCTCGCGCACCGCCATCTCGACCTGCGACTGCTGCTGCGCCAGCGCCTGCGCCTGCTGCCGCAGCTGCTCGAACTGCTCCAGTTGCTGCTGCACGTCGTCGGGAATCGCGTCAGTCGCCATCTTCAGCCACCTGCTGCGCGCAAGCGGCCCAGCCTAAAAAAGAATTGAGCGCGGCGCGCAGGCTCACCATGTCTCCGGCCTCGATCTCGAGCCGCAGCCGTTCGCCAGCGCTGCTCATCTCCAGCTTGACTTTGGGGACGCCCTCCTCGACTTCGGGAGCGAGCGCAGCTGCGACCGCCGCCGTGCGAGGGCCGGTGCGCAGGTCGAGCGAAGCGCGCATCAGTCCGACAGGACAGTCTTCTTGGTCGAAGGGCGCTTCTTGTAGAAAATCTTGTTGCCGCACTTGCGACAGGTCAGCCCGAGCGTCTCAAGGTCCATCTCGAGCGAAGTGCCGCAGACCGAGCATTTGTAGTTGACCATTACTTCTCCACCGGGGTCGGGTAGTAGGCGCCGCTGGCGAACTCAAGTCCGCAGCTGCGGCAGCGGTAGATGCCGGTCGAGACACGCCGCACGCGCGGCTTGGTACACTCGGGGCAGGCGTGCCACTTGCGCTGCTTTGTCTCAACGGAACCGATGCGTCGCCTGACGGAGACGCCGTAGCGCGGGCCGAAGCGGCCGGTGCTGCCAACCTTGCGGGTTCTCTGACTCATTTCGTGGCCTCTTTCAGCGCCTTGCGCAGTGCCTTGTCGGCGGTGCGCGCGGTTTTGACCGAAGCCTTGATTTCGTCGGGGGTGAAGGCGCCGCTGTAGCCCTTCTGCATCGCCCGCAGGTTGCCGTTTTCGTCGTGCGCCACGGTCAACCGGGCGTTCATCACCGTCTCCTCGTCGTGGTTCGGGTCGAGCACGATTGTCTCCCCGAGTTTGGCGAAGGTGCAGGAGATGGGCCAGCAACTGAGAGGTAGGTCGACGTCCTTGTCGGCGATACCGTGCTGGACATTCGGGATTTTCGCGTTCCCAAGCGCAGATGCCGCGGCGAGCGTGCAGCAGTCGAACAGGTTGCCGCCGTGGTCCAGGATGTGCATGTCGATGAAGACAATCCACACCTTTTCGCCGTGCTCGATGCAGAGACCCTCGAAGTCAATCATCTGCGACTCGCGGATGCCGCGGTCGACGACGCGCGCCAGTTCGATAGCGGGCTCACGCGGCGGCCCGGGCTCGAACTGCTCAGAAGCGAGACACGCCAGTTCGGCGGTGGTAGTCATGCTGCCGCGCCCCGGGGAATCGGGGTAGGGCGTGCCGACCAGTAGCTTGACGCCGCACATCACCGTGGTATCGCCCAGGCTGACGCGCGAAGACCCCTCGGCGGTGCCGATGAGTCCGGTCTCGATGCTGACGCCGCGGAACTCGTTGGCGCCACGTCCGTCGGTACGCTTGCCCTGTGCGGCGAGCTTCTCGATGTGCCCGCGCATCAGGTTGGCGACGGTAGCGGAGCTCATGCGCCGCCTCCATAGCGGTTGGCAAGTGCCGCCCGCTGGATTTCGTAAAGGTCCATGCAGCCCTTGTAGGCCATGTCGAGCGCCTGCTCGAACTCCTCGGGCGTCAAGTGGCCGTCCAGCTGGAGCAGCACCACTTCGCCCGTCGAAGGCACGATGGCTAGCGGAAGGTCCGCCTGCCCGTAGTTATCTTCTTCCTTGTTCAGATCAAGCACGACGGTGTCGCTCACCTTGCCTGCCGCGCAGGACGGGATGAGATCGGTCATCGGGATGCCGGCGTCAGCTAGCGCGACTGATGCCGCTGTCAGCGCCGCGCAGCGGGTGCCGGCGTGCGCCTCGACGACCTGCATGTCCACCCGGATGGCGGCACGCGGGAACTGCTCGACCATCACGACGCGCTCCAGCGCCTGCGAGACAATGTAGGAAATTTCGCTCGAGCGGCGGTCGTAGCCGGGCCGCTTGCGGTCGTTGACGCTGAAAGGCGCCATGGTGTAGCGCGCCTGTACGATGGCGCGGTCCTGCTGCTGCTTGTGGCGCGGGTGGCACTCTATAGGACCGAAGACCCCAGCGTACACTTTGTTGTTGCCCCACTCCAGGTAGCATGACCCGTCGGCGCGGTTCAGCACGCCGGCTTCAATGCGCACTTCGCGCAGCTCGTCTGGCTTACGACCGTCAAGTCGCTTGCCCTTCTTGATAAATTCGATATCGCTGTTTCCGCCTGCCATGTTTTCACTCCAGTAGTTTTTCGATTTTCTCCGTCAGCCCGCTGCTAGTTGCCTCGCGGGAAATAGTCTCGACTGCCTGCTGGGCGCGGGCAATCTGATCGGGTTCGCCATCTATCCAGATTAAGCCGTTCTGGCCGGCCTGGATGCGGCATCCCGTCTTTTCGCGAATTAGTGTAATCATCGACCCCTGCTTGCCAATCACGCGGTTCACGCACGTGGGCGCGACATGGACTATGGTGCCGGCATAGAGCTTGCGGCAGTCGTCCTTCTTCAGGGTGACCTGGTGGCTGCCGCTGCCGTCGACCATGTATACCTCAGCCAGCGCCGCGTCACCGATGCTGATGAAGCTGGCAGTATCGCCGAAGTCCACCTTCCAGTCGGTTTCGCTGTGGTGTAGCATCGAATTCTGGAACGCGCCGATGTCCATGCGCCAGAGCGAAGGGCCGGTCTCGACACAGACCGCGACGACCTTGTCGCCGACGCGCGGGCTGTAGCGCCCCGATATCGGCTGGACGTTGGTGTAGCCGGAACTCTCGCTCGAAAAACCGAGCACGGCGGCGTGTGCCTCCCCGTCGCGGCGGAACGTGCCGGAGCCGGCTTTCTGGTCCGCTGCTAGCTTGTCGCCCGGCAGCAGGACAGACCTGCCGCTGGCTTGTTTAGATGAAGATTTTGTCATAAGAAATCACTCCTTTCTTTGCCTTACGTGTGTCGGCGCGGACCTCGTGCGGTATTTGAAGCTTGGCCTGTTGCGCCGTCCCCGTCGCCCGCGTCTCGCGCTACAGCTGCTTGATTTCGGCGGTGCCGTGCGTCAGCGAGCCGAGCCGTTCGAGCAGGTCGGCGTGCGCGCCCGCCGACAGTTCGAGAACCGCAATCCAGCTGCCGTCCGATTGGTATTCTTCCTGCGTGATGGTTGCCAGCGCCTTCATCTCGCCGTAGCAGCGGCCGACGTGCTGCGCCGGAATCCGCACGGCGACGCGCATCTTCTCGAAGGAGATTGGCAGCAGCGGCCGCAGCGCCTTCACCGCGCGCTCGACCTGCCGCTCGAGCGCTTCGAGCGGGTCGACCGCGAACTTTGCTTCGGCCAAGGCATTTTCGATGCGCTGCGGCGGGTGTGGCGCGCCGGTCTGTGGGTTCATCGCCGCCGAGGCGATGTGCGCCACCAGCTGCTTGTACCGCCGCTCGACCAGCTCCTTGCGCTGCGCCGCGGTGAGCTGGATGTCGCCCCGCTCGAGGATGGCGGTGCAAACCGCTTCCAGCTCGAGCGTGCCGAAGACTTCCTGCACCGCCTCGTCACTAGCGTGCTCGCCCTTGGCCGAGTCGCTCCAGACGCCTTCTGCCGCGAGTGCGTCGTCCCAGTCGATTTCGCCGCTTTCGCGGAACGCCTGCGCCGCCTCGGGGTCAATCAGGATTTCGAATTTGTGGCCGCCGGATTCGAGGCGTGCAATTACCGCCTCGTCCAGCGATACCATTACTTGGCCTTGGCGACCGCCTTCTTCACGTCAGCCTGGTCGAGGGTGTGGAAATCTTGTTTGGCTGAAACGACGGCAATCTCGATGATTTCTGACTTGAGTTTGTGCTCATTAGCTGCCGCCAGCGCCTTCAGGCCCAAGGCGATTGCCTGCGCCTGCGTCATTCCTTCCTTGTAATTATCCTCGAAGACTTCCATGACTTCGTTGCGGCCGGCACCGATGCCGCCCGCCTTGTACGCCATCATCGCGCCCGAGGGGTCGGTCTCGTAGAGATGCGGCCCCGACTCGTCGACGCCCGCCATCAACAGCGCAGTCCCGAAAGGCCGCACACCGCCGTACTGGGTGTAGCTCTGCTTGAAGTCACAGAGCTTCTTGACCAGCGCCTCGACCGGGATTTTCTCCTCGTAGTTGAAGGCGTTAACCTGACACTCGACCCGCGCTCGGTCGACCAGTGCCCGCGCGTCGGCGACCAGCCCCGAAGTGGCGCAGCCGACATGGTTGTCAATCTTGAACATTTTCTCAATCGAGTCGGGTTCGATGAGTTTGGAACTGAGCCGTTTGTCGACAATCAGAATTACGCCATCCTTGAACTTGATTCCGACGGTCGTGGTACCGCGCTTGACCGCCTCACGGGCGTACTCGACCTGAAAGAGTCGCCCGTCGGGCGAGAATACGGTGATGGCGCGGTCATACGCCATGTGGCCTGCCTGCATTGAAATCGACGCGCCACCGCCGCTGGAGTGCTAAATAGGTATGGTCGCGCACAATCCTTTAACACCATGCTGCTGCGCCCGCGTGCGCCCTGCCCTGCTGCTTGCCGCCCTCCTGCTCATGGCCGGCTGCCTCGATGCCGGACCGGGGACGCTGGAGAACGCCGAGATTGTGGTGCCGGAGGGTATCATCGAGGGCGACTCGGCGCAATTCAGCCTGCTTGGCTCACAGCCGTCCGGCACGACATATTACTGGGAGTTCGGCGACGGCAACGGCATTGTCGGTGCGGCGCCAGCCCATACCTACACAGACGAAGGTACCTACGCAGTGCGGCTGACCGCCGTCGCCCCGGATGGCGCGACCGGCGCGGCGACTGCCAGCGTCGAAATCATGCACCGCAACCTGCCGCCGACCGCGGACGCCGGTCCCGGATTACAGGCGCGCGTGCATGAGCAGTTGCGGTTCGACGGCTCCAACTCGAGCGACCCCGAGGGCGTGCTGGACTGGGCGTGGGAGTTCGGCGACGGTGTGCTTGGCTCGGGCGCGCGGCCGTTCCACAACTACTCGGCGCCCGGCAACTACTCGGTCACGTTGGTAGTCACCGACGCCGAGAACCTTACGGCAACAGCTTCAACGTGGGCCGAAGTGCGGCTGCGCAACTACAGCGTCGGCTTCAGCGAAACCACCCGCACAGTGACCGTTCCGGACTGGACAGCGGAGGGCGACATGACCGAATGGCTCGAAACGCTGCCCTACAACGTTACCAGCGTCACCCTCCGCCTCGAGTGGAGCGAAGATGAAGCGGCGGATGCGCTGGGGCTCTTCCCCGACGATTTCGAGCTGCGAGGCGACAGCGCCTGGGGCGCCCGCGAGACGGCGCGCTCGACCAGCGGCGACCTCTCGGTCAACTTCACGGTCCTCGACTCAGCCCCGGCCGCGCGCGAGATGGAGGGCGAGTCCGGCGCCGACATCTACGCGCAGTTGCTGGCGGGCGGCGACTTCAGCGGCAAGGGGGGCGGTGACTGGACGCTAGCGGTAACCTGCCACAACGCCCCCTCGATTGGTTTGGTGTTCGACCTTGACAACGGCAACGACTGGGTGCTAACGCTCCAGTACAGTTACTACTTCGCGACCGTGGTCGAGCTGGCCTGAAATTACTCGATATCCTCTAGCAGCTTCAACAGCTCGGCAAAATATTCGAGCGTTGCCAGCGCCGGTCCGTACTGCGCGTCGCTGCGGTTGGCGCTGCGCAGCGGCTCGTACGCTTGTCGCACCGCTCCCTCGATATCGTCCGGGTTGGACTTGCGCGCGAGGTAGTAGCGGCAGACCGCCAGGTTGTGCCAGCCGCGCGGTTCGTCCGGCGCGACCTGCGTTGCGCGCTCGTAATGCTCGGCTGCGCGCGCGAAGCGGCCCCCCCGCCAGGCGACGTTCCCGAGCCGCAGGTAGTTGCGCACGTCCTCCTTCACCATCTCGGCGGCGAATTCGCGGAATTCGCCGCCCTCGCCCGCTGTGCCGGTTACGGGTGGCGTGGCGGTGCCGGGCTCGTAGTTGCCTAGCCCGCTGGTGTCGGGCTCGATGTCGCCGAACATGCCGAAGCCGAACAGGTTATCCTCCTCGGGCTCCGCTGCGGGAGCTGGCGTCGCCGCCGGCACGACCGTGTCGGTTATGTCCATCTGGTAGGCGACCACGTCGGTGCCGGTGCCGGCGACCGCCAGCGCGAGGCTCGCGCTGCAGCTCACCGAGGTAAGCTCGCCGCCCGGCCGCCGCACTGCCAGCGCGTCGCCCGCCGGCGAGAGCCGGTAGATGCAGCCGTCGTGCGAGGCGGCCAGCACCCCGCCGTCGGTGGTCGGGCAGACTGCGCGCACGTAACCGTCAGTCAGGTATTCCCAGCGCTCCTCGCCGCTGCCGTCGAGGCAGTGCACCTTGCGGTCCCAGCCGCCGAGGAAGACGCGCCCGCCATCCTCGCTGATGGCGGCGTCCCACAGCGAGTCGCCACGCTTCTTCTGCCACAGCAAGGCTCCCTCGCCATCGAGGCAGAAGAGCTGCTCGTCCCCGCAGGCGATAATTCGCGACCCGGCGCGCGAGACACTGACGCCGACCATCGCGCGCGCGGTTTCGTACTCCCAGACCAGGATGCCGCCATCGGTGTAGAACGCGACCGAGTCGCCGGTGCCGGTGGCGATGAAGTTGCCGCCGGGGTCCATCGCTAAAGACCAGACCGACTTGCCAAGTGGCTGTTCCCACTCGAGCTCCCCCGCGCGGGTGAACGTCCGCAGCTGGCAGTCCTGGCTACCGCACACAATCAGCTGCCCGTCGCGCGAGACTGCGACGCCGTGGATGCCTTCGCCCAGCTTGCGTTGCCATAGCAGCGCTCCCTCCCCGTCCGAGACGGTGAGGTTTCCATTGCGGTCCCCCGCAACGATGGTCGAGCCATCGGCGGCGACCGCCAGGCTGAGGGCCGGACCGGGCAGGACCAGCCGGAATCGGGACGTTTCGGGCATGGGCGGCGGCGCAAGCCCTGAGCTATTTATCCGCTTGCCCCGCCACCTGTTTTCCTGCACGCCGGGAAGGCGCTTTACCGAACAAGTAAATTTAAATAAAGTCCTTGGGTATGAAGGCGCTACGAGAGAGGTCAGTCCGCCCATTACGGAGGACTTCAGTCTCACGCAAAAAAGGTGTAAATATGCTGACACGTCGGCCGGAACAACTATTGGCAGGTATCCTGATTGTGACGGTGATAGCCGTCATCGCTGCAGGTTATGCGCAGGGACATCAGGGCGGAGATATTGACCCAGGCTATTCCAGCGCGCCAGGTGATAATGACTGCACGTCATGCCACACCGACGCTAATCCCAACGATGGTGAGAGTTCGCTGGACGTAACGCTCAGCGTTGCAGAGTACGTGCCCGGCGAGGACGTAGACATCGACGTAACTGTGAGTGGCAGCGGTCACGACAAGTTCGGTTTTGAGATGGTGGTTATCAACGGTAATGGCGACTCAGTCGGCAATTTCTCGATTGAGGTGGGCGATATAACCCTCGTTACCGCTTCGGATGGTTACGACTACATCATGAGCAACTCCGAAGATGACGGAGACGAATCTTTGTCGTGGGAGTTTGTTTGGGCACCCTCAGACTACCATGGGGACGTCACCTTCTACATAGCCAGCATGAGCTGTATCTGGCTCGATGGCACGGAGGAGTGTCAGGTCGGAGACGAGGAAGCATGGGACCTGAGCCGCCCGCTGGTCCAGCAGAACCGCGCCCCGACTCTCACGGACGGCCAAGTTTCCCCGGGAGAAGCCAACTGGCCTATCTCCGCGAGTGACACGGTGGGTTTCCAGGTCACCTACACCGACCTTGACGGCGACGCTCCCAGTGAGGTACTCCTCTTTGTCGATGATACCGGATACCCAATGACTTCCTCCAGCAGCAACGATGGTGATTACACCAATGGCGAGAATTACGAGTACGCCTTCACCCTAGCGGGAGATATTGGCCTCGGGATGCACACCTACTACTTCACCAGTTCTGACGGGGAGGACGACGCAACCTCCGATACCTACGATGGCCCTCGCGTTAATGACGAACCGGTCCTGAGCTCTATTACGGCAACACCCTCAACGGTACCACTACCAGTAGACCCCGCCACGGTTACCGTCACCTATACCGACGCTAACGACCAGGCACCCAGTGCGATAACGCTCTGCGTCGGCGACGACGACCTGAGCGATGGCTGTGACGGCACCGCAGTACCGATGTTCGCCTCCGACCCAAACGATGGTGACTACACCGACGGTAAGCAGTACGAGCACAGCCAGGTATTCGCAGCTGGTAAGACGGTGTTCGCTGCCAGTTCGAACGACAGCATGGATGATTCCAACGCGGTCGCCGGCTCAGTCTGGGTCCGCACCGATATTCCGTGGCTGACCGACGCGGCAGTTTCGCCAGCCAGCGGCGGCGAGAACGACAACTTCAACTTCTCGGTCCGCTACCACGAGTACAACGGCACCAACGCCTCAACCATCAGCGTGACGGTCGGCAGCAATTTCTTCTCGCTCTCACGCACCAACGCCTCGGAGAGCCCGGCTGACGCCGCTGGCGCCGAATATGCCTACACCGGCACCATGGCTTGGGGCACCCATTCCGTGGCTTTCGACGCCAACAATGGTGCCAACGACGCCGCACAGCTTTCGGGCGGCTCGATTGCGGTCAACGACGCGCCGGCCTTCACGGCCAACGGGACTGTAGAACGTGCCGGTGACACCTACACCTTCACTGCCAGCGCCAGTGACATTAACGAGGACGATGGGGATTCACTTACAGTTTCGGCCGACCTCCAGCACTATGGAACCCTCACGCTCAACGACAACAGTGATGGTACCTATTCAGCCACGCTTGACCTGTTAGACCTCATTGACCGTGGTGGCACTCGCACTGTTACCTTCAGTGCCACCGACAGTGTCGGTGCGCCCGCAACCGGCGACGCCGGGACAGCGAGCTTCTTCGTCGACTATGTCGGCGGCGCAGACCTAGACGATCCGGCAGATACCTCGGGCGCGCCGGGCGACCGCACAATCACCTTCACGATTACCAACAGCGGCAACGCCGATGACACCTACACCATCGGTGCCAGCAACTTCGCGAGCTGGGACCTGAGCTTCCCGGCGACGGTTGACGTAGCCTACGACAGCTCAGCCACCTTCGACCTGACGCTCAGCGTCCCCTTCTTGGCCTACGGTGTTCCGAACCAGATTGACGTCGATATCGCGTCGCAGAACGACGGCACCGCGACCGATGCGCACAGCATGATTTATTCAGTCGGGCTAGTGCAGGACGTCGCAGTCACCGCAGTTTCCAGCACGCAGGAAGGCGCACCGGGCAGTTCCACGATCCACACCTTCACGGTGCAGAACACCGGTAACTACGATAACACGTTCGTAATTTCAACCAGTGGAAGCTGGTCCTCATCTGCTTCCTCCAGCGGGATGAGCCTCGGCATGGGCGAGGTGCGGCTAGTTACGGTCACGCACGACGTCCCCGCAGGCGCAGCGCACGGTGCGGGCGACACGGTAACGCTCACCGCGACCGGCGGCGCTTCCGACAGCGACTCGGCCGACAGCAGCGCCGGGCTGGTGACTGGCTCGAGCATAACGCTCGGCACGGTTTCCGCAGCGTATCCGGGCGACTCCTTCCAGATTTCCGGCACCGTCACCAACACCGGTAACGGTGACGCAACCTACTCCTTTGGTATCAGCGGCAATAGTGAGGCCAATGGCTGGGCGTTGCTGAACACCACCTCCACCGGCGTACTCACTGCCGGCGCCAGCTTCGACTTCCGCGTCTGGATTAATGTCCCCGAAGATACTCCGGCTGGTGGCAGTTATTCTATATCGACTGCAACTGACGATGACAGCGCAAGCGCGACAATCGACATCTCCAGTGATGCGCGGAGCGCAGGCGTGAGCGCGGCTGATGACAGCTTCCAGCTCAACCCCGGAACTTCGGCGACCACGGTTGTTACAGTGACCAATACCGGCAGCGTCGCGACCGACTACACCATAGTCGTCACTGCGGGCCACGACAACCTGCGTTTCTCGACAACCAGCTTCCGCATCGACAAGAGCGGTTTCCAGACGGTCCTGTTGACCGTCATGGTCCCGGCTGGCGCGACCGCGGCGAGCTCCGCCGGTTTCACAGTCACGCCGTCGATTGACGGTACTGGCGCTTCGCAGACCATCTCGATTACCCCCAACCTGCCGCAGGACATCTCCGGCTGGTCGCTCAGCACGGGCGGCACCATGGCCGGCTCCATGCACACCTTTGCGCTGAGCGGCGCCGCAGCGGGACTGACGATTGACTGGGACTTCGGTGACGGAGCCAGCATTGTTGACGGCGGCGCCTCGCAGGACCACACCTACGATATGGCAGGCGACTACACCATCTCGTTAGTCGCAACCGACAGCCTCGGACAGGTCACGAGCTTTAGCGCGCCGGTAACTGCCGCTAACAGCGCACCCTTGGTCCCGGCACCCTCGGTGAGTGTGGATGAGGGCATCACGATTGACGGCAACACCGTCAGCGTGGTCGAGGAGCACACAGTCGAGTTTGTCCTGGCAGTCCCGACCGATGGCGACGGCAGCATCGCGATGTTGGTGGTCGACTTCGGCGATGGCTCGCAAATTTCCTTCAGCGGCAGTGACCTGACTGGTCAGAGCACGCTGAACCTGAAGCACGCCTATGCGGCGCCCGGCACCTATCAGGTGCAGGTCACCGCAGTTGACAACTCTGGTGCGGTGACTACCACTGTGGCTCAGGAAGTAGTGGTGGCGGAAGCCCAGAGTGTAATGGTGGCAGACAACTGGAACCGCAGCTTCATCGTTCTGGTGGGCGGACTGGTTTTGGGTCTGCTAATGGCCGCCGCAGCGTATAACGTCCGCACGAGCGGATTTACTGGTGAAAGCATGAACAAGCAAGAAAGAGCACGTCTGGCAGAAGTCGAACAGAGCCTTGAGACCTCCAAGGGTCGCGAGGAACTGCTCGAGGTAGCAGCTTACGACGCATCTCGCGTCGCGACCAAGCTGGAGGCCCACCTTTCGGCCTTCAACGAAATACTGGTCAAGGCCCAGCAGATTGCCGCCACCGAGCGGCTAGCCGAACTGGAGGCTGCCGAGGCAGCCGAAACCGCGGCAGCGGAACAGCTCGAGCTTGACATGGCCGACCCCGACATGGAATTGCTCGCCGAGCGGTTCCACGGTACGCTGACCAGACTGGTCGACACCCGCACCGAACTGGGGCAGATTGAGGAACAGCTGGCGTACGTGCTCAAGATGGAGCGCGATGAGCAGTTCTCCAAGCTTACCGAGATTACCAAGGCATACGAGTCAACCCAGCGTAAGATTGAGGCTATCGAGTCTGTCCGCACTGCGCGCGAGGAGGCGCGGGAGGAGACCAGTCTGATGGACCTCCTGAGTGCTAGCGGTGCCGCGGTTTCCTCTGACGACGACTTCGGCTTCGCTGACGACTACGACGACGAAGTAGGCGACGACGACGAAGAGTATGAGGTCGAAATCTACGAGGACGAGGACGGTTCCTTCTACTACATCGACCCCGACTCGGGCGAAGAAGTTCCCTGCAACGAAGACGGCAACCCGCTCTGAACCTGGAGTGGTGGTGGCCGCTGCAGGCGCGCCTTGAACGTGAGTTTGGCCACGATCCGCGACGCGAAGCGGTAGCCTTGCGGTTGCTGCAACGACTCGGCCGCCCGTCAGGTGAGCTGCCGCAATTCCGGGGCCGCAGCGTGGTCATCGTCGGTGCGGGGCTGCGCCCGGGCGAAGCACTTCCGCGTGGCGCGCTGGTCGCCGCCGACGGTGCGGTGCGTGCCTGCCGCGAGCGCGGGCGCGTGCCGGCGCTGGTGGTGAGCGATCTGGACGGCTACCGCGACGACTTGCACTGGGCCCTCGCCGGCGACGCGGCGCTGGTAATCCACGGTCACGGCGACAATCTGGCGGCGCTTGGCGAATGGCTGCCGCGGCTGCAGCCGGCGGCGCTGACCGCGGGGCATCCTGCCGTGGGGGTGGCTTGCTGGGGTGGCTTCACCGATGGTGACCGCGCTGTGCTGGCGGCGCTCGCCATGGGCGCGCGCCGCGTGCGGTTGGCAGGCTTCCGTTTCGATGCCGTGGGCCCCTACTCGGGACGCAGTCGCGGTCGGCTCAAGCGACGCAAGCTGGCGTGGGCGCAGCGCATCCTGCGCGCAGCCGCGCGGGAATATCCGGCGCTCGAGTTCTAGCCCACAAGCCGGATGAACGCGTCCTCGAGCGTGGGGCTCGAGGTCGAGCTGAGCAGCTCCGGTACGGTCCCGACCGAGAGCAGCCGCCCATGGTCGATGACTGCAATACGGTCGCAGAGCGATGAGGCCATCTCAGTGATGTGAGTCGAGAGCAGCACTGTATGGCCGCCCTGCGAGAGGTTGCGCACCCACTCCTTCAGCAGCCGCGTATAGCGCGGGTCGAGCCCGGCCGCCGGCTCGTCGAGCAGCACCACTTCGGGGTCATGCACCAGCGTCATCGCAATCGCCAGCTTCTGCCGCATTCCCTTTGAGTAGGTGCCGACCTCGGACTGCATCTGCCCGCCAAGGCCTAGCGCTTCGCTGTAGTATTTCGCACGCTGCCGCAGCAGCTTGGGCGAGAGCTTGCGCAGCGCCCCGACCAGCTCGAGCATTTCCATCCCGGTCAGCCGGTCGTACAGAACGGGATTTTCAGGGAGATACCCCAGCATCGCCTTCGCCTGTAGCGGTTTGCGCGCCAGGTCCACCCCCGCGACGCTCACGCTACCGCGCGTCGGCTTGAGCAGCCCGCAGAGCATCTTGATGGTCGTTGACTTCCCGGCGCCGTTGCTCCCGAGCAGCCCGAAGACTTCGCTGCGGTGGACCTCGAAACTGATGTCGCGCACCGCGCACAACTTTCCGTAGTAGCGCGTTAGCCCCTGGACCTGAATCACCACGACCCATTCCTGCCCGGCTAAATAGACGCGGCCCATTTGGAGCCAATGGCCGGGGCTGCGCTCCAGGCGAGTGAGGACAGGACGCTACTCACGCTGCACGTGGCCCCCGGCGCCAGCCGCGATGCGCTCGGGGAATTCGACGAGTGGCGCGGGGCGCTGACGGTCAGGGTCAGCACGCCCGCCAGTAGCGGGCGCGCTAACCGTGCCCTGCTGAGGCTGCTCGAGCGCGAACTAAGGCTCGAACCCGGCAGCGCCGAACTGCTGCGCGGCCACCGCTCGCGCTCAAAGCAGGTGCGACTGCCGCTACCGTACGATGAGGCGACCAATCGCCTGGCGGGAGCGCTGCGTTGAACGACGCCGAACGGTTCGAGGCGCTGGAACGCTGGCTCGAAAAAATTGAGGAATTCCCGGGACCGGTAATCATAGAGGGTCAGCGCGACATCGCCGCGCTGGCCCGCTTCTGCGAGCTGCAGCTGGTTTCGCTCAACAGTGGAAACTCTGTGCTGCAGACCGTCGAGGGGTTGGCTGCGCAACTGGGGTCGCGCGGCCGCTTCGCCATCCTGACCGACTGGGACCGCACCGGCGGCCGGCTGGCGCGCAAGCTTGCCGAACTCGGTCGCGCCAGCGACCTGCAGCCCGACCTGGAACTGCGGCGCGAACTGGCGCTGATTTCGCGCGGCGATATCAGCTGCGTCGAGGAGCTGCCGGCGCTGGAGCGCAAGCTGCGCAGCCGTCAGGCTTAAACCGCAGCAGGCCTCCACCGCGCCGGTCGCAATGGAAGCGTCGTCGTCCGGAACCGCTACACCCGCCGCGCACGGTATCGCGGCGACCAGCGTCCACGAAGTTTTGCGGCGGCACCAGCTGGTTGACGGCTACGACGTCGTGCTAGACTTGGAGCAGTCGCACGGCGCCTGGCTCTACGACGCGCGCACCGAGTCGGAATTCCTCGACTGCTTCACTTGCTTCGCCTCGTGGCCGGTGGGCTACAACCACCCGATGTTACAGACTCCGGAATTCCTCGCGAAAGTGCGCGCGGTCGCCACCGCTAACCCCGCTAATTCCGACCTTTACACCCGGGAGATGGCCGGCTTCGTCGAAGCGTTCGCGACCCGCGCCACTCCCTCGGGCTTCCCGTATCACTTCTGGGTCGCCGGCGGCGCGCTGGCGGTCGAAAACGCGCTCAAGACGGCGTTCGACTGGAAGGCGCGCAAGCTGGGGCGCACCGACTTTGGGGCCGACGTAAACGACATCGTAATCCTGCACCTGCGCGATGCATTCCACGGCCGCAGCGGCTACACCCTCTCGCTGACCAATACCGTGCCCGACAAAATCGGGCTCTTCCCCAAGTTCGACTGGCCGCGGGTCCACAACCCGACCATCGAGTTCGGCCCCGACGGCGAGGTCGCCAACGACATCGCCGCCGAGGAAGCACGCGCTTGCGCCGAAATCGAGGCCGCCTTCGCGCAGCACGGTGACCGCATCGCCGCCATCCTGCTCGAGCCACTGCAGGGCGAAGGCGGCGACAACCACTTCCGCCCCGAATTCTTCGCGGTATTGCGCGGCTACGCCGACTCGCGCGAAGCGCTGCTGATTTACGATGAAGTGCAGACCGGCTTCTGGGGGTCGGGCAAGCCGTGGCTCTGGCAGCACCACGACGTCGCGCCCGATATCGTCGCCTTCGGCAAGAAGACGCAGGTTTGCGGCATCTACTGCTCCGAGCGCATCGATGAAGTTGCCGACAACGTCTTTCAGATGTCGGGCCGCATCAACTCCACTTTCGGCGGCAACCTGACGGATATGGTGCGCTGCCAGCGTTTCCTCGACATCATTGAGGCCGAAGGCCTCGGCGAGAACGCCGCCGTGCGGGGCGCCGAATTGCTGGCTGGGCTGCGCACACTGGCGCGCGAGACCGGCGGCTTCAGCAACGTGCGCGGTGTCGGCAGCCTCATCGCTTTTACGCTGCCGTCGGCGGGGGAGCGCGACGCGCTGATGGCCTCGCTGGCAGCGCAGAAGGTGATGGCGCTCAAGTCCGGCGCCAACTCAATCCGTTTCCGGCTGCCGCTGGTGATTGCGGCCGACGAGATTGTGGAGCTGCTTTCGCGTGTCCGTGCCGCTCTCTAGGCCAGCTCACCGACGGCCGCCTCGACCGCGCTGGTGATGTCGGGCGAGCGCAGCAGCGGCACCAGCCGGTTGTGGTCGCGGTAGAGCGGCCGGTCCTCGTCAAGGTGCGAAACGTGCTTGCGAATTACCCCGCGTGCGGCAGCGGTGCCGGCCGCCGGCTCGTCGCCGCGCAGGTCTAGCGCCTGCGCGGCGGCCATCATCTCAATGGCGAGCACGCCGAAGCAGTTGTCGAGAATCTGCTGTGCTTTCTGCATCGTGGTCAGCCCCATCGAGACGAAATCCTCCTGGTCGGCGGCGGCGGGGATGGACTGGTTGACGGCGGGGTGCGACAGGATGCGCGCTTCGGCAATCAGCGCGTCGGCAGTGTATTGCGCCAGCATCATCCCTGAGTGGAGCCCCGGCTTCTCGCTCAGGAAGGGCGGCAGCCCCGCCGAGAGCGCAGGGTTGGTGAGCCGGTTCAGCCGTCGCTCGCTCAATACGGCAATCATGCTCAACCCGGTCGCGACCATCTCTAGCGGCAGTGCGACCGGTGTGCCCTGGAAGTTGGCGCCCGTGAGCACCTCCTTCTCTTCGGTAAGGAATATGGGATTGTCGCCGACACCGTTCAGCTCGGTCTCCACTTCGCCGATGGCGTGGCGCACTGCGTCGCGCAGTGCGCCCGCTACTTGCGGCGTCGAGCGCATCGAGTAGGCGTCCTGCACCTTCTCGCCGTGCGCCGCCAGGATGGGGCTGTCAGCCATCAGCTTCCGCAAGTTGCCCGCCACTTCCTGCGCGCCGCGGAAGCCGCGCAGTTCGTGCAGTCGCGCGTCGTATGGCTTTTGGTTGGCGAGCAGCGCCTCGAGCGTCATCGCCGCGGCGATGTCGTGCAGCTTGAACCAGTGCTGCGTG
>MPLX02254463.1_pt1 | contig 55822 bp, 52 predicted proteins | sample 1617341 | NCBI WGS metagenome assembly MPLX02 (sample SAMN05944804, study PRJNA350692) | marine metagenome | biome: marine; feature: ODZ; material: water; isolation source: 120 m water sample filtered on 0.2 um supor filter | place: Pacific Ocean | collected 2012-04-08 | depth 120m m | reverse complement strand
TCGGTGGAGCAGCACCCGGCGATGCTCATCTACCTGGACAATGACTCGTCTTTCGGGCCCAACTCCCCGGCAGGTCGAGCTGGCCGTATGGTTTCACGATGAGCCTCCAGAGCACTGCACTATCCTGAGCATGTTCGATGCCCAAGGACCCAACAGCCTGGATATTCCGCCGGGCGAAATAGCCGTCACCCAGGGTAACTTCGTGTTGTCGGCCCCGGCTAGACTCGAGAATTTCCAGCCCCATATGCACATGCGCGGTAAAGCCATGTCGATGGAGGCCACTTATCCCAACGGCAACCGGGAAGTGCTGGCTTTCGTGGATAACTTTCAGTGGAACTGGCAGATCAACTACGTCTTCGACCAGGATGCCGCACCACTGGTTCCGAAGGGAACGATGATCACGACTACCGCGTGGCATGACAACACGGAGAACAATCCCTCCAACCCGGACCCGAATCAGTGGGTAGGCTGGGGAGACCGTACGGTGGACGAGATGGCCCATAACTGGGTTGATGTCACCCATCTCGGGCAAGAGGAATACGAACGAATGGTAGCCGAGCGTAGCGCCAGATAAGGAGTAAGAATCACAGGTGTCAGGGACATTGATCGAGCATTCAGGGATTCTGTTATGATAGATTGTCAGAGCATTGTCCCTGACCCCTTGAATCAAGGCACCGCTATGAAAACTACAAAGCAACTGAATTGGGTACTTCCAACGGTAATTGCTTCGGCTGTACTGATTTCTTTTCAAGCCACTACTTCAAAAGCGGCAGAAACAGCGCTCCTGAACAGCCTGACTGAAGCGGAAATCGCCGATGGCTGGAAACTCCTATTCGACGGTAAAACCTCGGCGGGTTGGAGAGGCTATAGAAGAGAGACTGTTCCTGCGAGTTGGCAAATCGTTGATGGCAGTCTATTTATGGATAGCTCGGCTCGTGGTGTTTCAGGCGCTCGCGACCCAGGCGATATTCTCTACGACCAGCAATTCGAGAATTTTCATCTGAAACTGGAATGGAAAATCTCAGAAGGCGGCAACTCCGGTATTTTTTACCTAGGCCAGGAACCTGAAGAAATGGACGTAATCTACAAGACCGCACCGGAAGTGCAGGTCCTCGACAACGACAGGCACCCGGATGCTCGTGCCGGCATCGATGGCAACAGAACGGCAGGTTCCTTATATGATCTGATTCCTGCCAGACCACAAAATGTGAACCCTGTTGGCGAATGGAATACGGCTGAAGTCATCATAAACAATGGCAGTGTCCAGCATTACCAGAATGGTGAAGTCGTCGTTGAATTCCAGCTTGGGACGAAAGCCTGGCATGATCTGGTAGCCGCGAGTAAGTTTCCAGCATTGAATGCAGATTGGGCTGATGTTGCCCGGCGTGGTTATATTGCCTTACAGGATCACGGCGACGCTGTCTGGTATCGGAATATCAAGATAAAGGAACTGTAAGAAGCCAGGCAAACTAACAGCCGGGTCCCTAGTCTTTATCCTCACCCGTAGCCCGGATGCCATTGTCATTTCGCGTACACTTCAGCTCCCTGCTGCCTTCAAAATCTCTGCAGCCGCAGTTACAGCTCTCAATCCACAGTGTAAAGTGCAAACTTCCAGGGTTGCCATTTGCGCGCTGTATCGTCCACCCTGTAGTGAATACGATGTTTTGCGAGTTAGGGAGAAACCATGAGTAAGACATGGCGCATTGCCGGAATTGATTTTGAACACTTTCACATGGGGGATAACCTGCGCATGGCCTTCGAACACCCTAACGTGGAAATCGTTGGGATATGTGACGAGTCAGTGGAGAAGATGCAGCAAAGCATCGAGAATTTTGGCATCTCACCCGATGCCGTATTCACTGATTATCGCGCCTGCATCGAAGCCACCAGGCCCGATATCGTGCTGCTATGCCCGGCAACCGGTCGGCATGCAGAGGCAGTCGAGGAGATTGCGCCTTTTGGAACTCACATCATCATGGAAAAACCTTTCGCCTCGAGCCTGGCTGAGGCAGACCGCATGACCGCCGCCATGGGTGAAGATCAGCGCCTCGCCATCAATTGGCCGCTGGCCTGGTATCCGCCTCACATCACCGCAAAGCGACTTATTGACGAAGGGCAGATCGGGGAGGTGCTCGAAGTACACTTTTATGACGGCAATCGCGGACCGCTCTGGCATCTTGCCGATAAGGTCGAAACAACTGCCGAAGAAGTGGAAGCTGGCAAGCCGCACAGTTGGTTTTACAAGGCTGCCCTCGGCGGCGGATCCTTACTGGACTACCTGGGCTACGGAACAACCCTGGGAACCTGGTACCAGGGTGGACGAGCACCACTGGAAGTCACATCGATGATCCATGTTCCGAGGGGATTGGAAGTCGACGAACACAGCATAACAGTAGCGCGCTATGCCCACGGTCTGTCAAAATTCGAAACACGCTGGGGCACATTCACCGACCCATGGACGCACCAGCCGCAGCCCAAATGTGGATTCGTGATCGTGGGTAGCGAAGGAACCATCTCCAACTACGACTGGGATTCTACTGTTCGGCTACAGTCGCGTGAGCACCCAGAAGGCACCGATCTGGCAGTTGATTCGATTGATGCGCCGTTCCAGAACCCGATCCAATACGTAGTGCATTGCCTGGAGAATGAGCTGCCGATCGAAGGTCCACTGGCACCCGATATCTGTCGCGTTGGGCAGCAGATAGTTGATACCGCTTTTCAAAGTACACAGGAAGGTCGCAGCCTTTCGCTGATCGGGGCGTGAGTCAGGCTATCAGCAAAATAATTGCCGCCAGTCGGCTATATAAGTTAGAGTGGTCAAGAAACAAGAAACAAGTAATTGAAAATTGATTTGGCCTTACTTCGAATTCAATCCCAGGAAATCTTTTAGACCCTATTGAGGATAATCTCAATGAGATTTATTAAGTTCGCAACTAGCATCACATTGTCACTATGGTGTATAGCAGGCAATGCCCAAGACATAGATCCTGAAATAGTCATTGCAAATCCTAATGCCACATTCATCGCTCAACAGAGAGCCTTGCCATCTGCCGAAGTGATTGCAGCTGGGGATGTTCTCTACCAGGTCAATTGCCGGCTTTGCCACGGCCCGGATCTGCGGGGTGGCGATGGGGGAGGTCCGAACCTGCTTCGTTCCGGTGTTGTTCTAAACGACGTTGCCGGCGAGGTTATCGGCGAGGTGGTGTCAGAGGGCGTGGGCAGGATGCCAGCTTTCGGTAATCTCAACCTTGAGGACATTGCTGCAGTTGCGGGTTATATCCATTCCGTCGTCGCCACTTCAGAACGCCAGGGCAGCACACCTCCGGTGGACTACGATCTGGATATTCTGGTGGGGGATGTGACCGCTGGAGAGCGCTACTTCAACCAGGAATGCGTAAGTTGCCATTCTGTGACCGGAGATTTACAGGGAATCTCCAGTCGCATCACCGATCCCTACGCCTTGCAAGACACCTGGGTAGCTGGTGGTCAGGGCAGGCGTAGCGGGAGAGGTGGTGCTCAGACTACCGCTACAGTAATCCTTGCAACGGGAGAGCAAGTAAGTGGTCGCCTGCTGCGCTACGATGATTTTTTTATCAGTCTGCGTACAGCCCAGGGCGCCTATCGCAGTTTTACTCGCCGGGGTGATACGCCAGGGATTGAGCTCGACGATCCATTGACCAGGCACAAAGAGCTCTGGGCCGAACTCACAGATGGAACCATTCACGATGTAACAGCTTACCTGGAGACACTAAAATGAGATATTTGACTTCTTTACTAGCATTCTTATTGTTACTTCCAGAACTTCTGTTTGCACAGGACGATGTTGTTGTCGATCCTACAGATCTAGTTGGTAATCTCGATGGTGATTGGGCTACCTATTCTGGCGACTACAGCGGCAGACGTTACAGTAATCTGACCCAGGTTAACAAAGACAATGTCACGAATCTTACCCTGGCCTGGACAGCAGAATTGAACTTCAACGTACGCCGGGGAAACCGACAGGCCGACTCCATCATTACTCAACTCGGTGGTGAAGGCAGAGGAGACATCGATATTCGGGGAGGCAGTATTAAAGGGGCTATACTGGAAGTCGACGGCATTCTCTACGTAACCGCTCCGGATCATGTATGGGCGATGGACGCCCGTAATGGCAGTGAGATCTGGCACTACCATTGGGAGACGCGCGGTGGAACCCATATTGCTAATCGCGGTGTGGCTATCTGGAATGACTCGGTTATTTTCGAAACACCGGATAACTACCTGGTGTCGTTGAACGCATATACCGGGGAAGAAAACTGGCACACGGAAATTGCCAGCTTCGAATTGCAATACTTCTCCACCATGGCGCCGATCACTATTCGCGATCGGGTAATCGTTGGCACCGGCAACGACCTGGATCAGCCCGGTTTCCTGCAGGCTTTCGATGCAGCAACTGGTGAACTGCTCTGGCGTTTCTATACCGTGCCGATGAGTGAGAGCGATCCCGGTATCGAGACCTGGCCTGATCTGGAATCTGCCAGCCACGGCGGTGGCAACGCCTGGGTTCCCGGAGTGTATGATCCGGAAACCGATCTCTACATCTTTGGAACGGGTAACCCTACCCCGGGGTACACGGGAGTCGCCCGACCCGGTGACAATCTGTTTACTTGCTCACTGGTTGCCGTGAATATCACCACCGGTGAACTGGAATGGTATTTTCAGACCTCCCCCCATGACACCCATGACTGGGATTCGGCACAAACGCCGATACTGATCGACGGTGAAATCGACGGCCAGCCCAGAAAACTGGTGTCTACTGCGGCCAGGAATGGTTTTTTCTTCACCCTAGATCGAGTTACTGGTGAACACATTTTGACAAGCAAATATTCGCGAACTGCTAATTGGGAATCCCATGTTCGGGAAACCGGCGAGCCGGAACCCAACCCTAGCAAAGAAGCACTTATTCCGGGAGCTCTTGTATCGCCGGTTGAGGGCGGAGTAGCTAACTGGCAGCCCCCCGCCTATAGCCCCGATACAGGCCTGTTTTATACCCAGGAGAATAATGGCTATAACATGCTTTATCTGACCGACCCCGACCCTCGCGGATCGATGGGGCTGGGTGGAAAGGCGCGTACCGAAGTCGGATCGATTGAGAGTGCCTTTCAGGCCATCGATTATCGAACCGGCGAAGCAGTGTGGCGCCATGAGTGGCCGGGCGGTGGCGGCACACGTGCAGGTGTGCTGGCAACGGCAACCGGGCTCGTATTTACCGGTGATGGCAGGGGCAACATGGTCGCCTTCGATGCGGAAGATGGCGACCTGCTCTGGAATACCCGTATTGGCGATATGTCAAACTCACCGCAGACATTCATGGTCGATGGCAGGCAGTATCTGCTGGTTGCAGTTGGCATCAGGATGTTTGCCTTTGTCATGTATTAAAATGGTTTGATAGACAGTGATTTCGGTCGTAGGGCAAGCTAGCCGGTGTCGCCGCGGAAATAAGTAAACTGTCCCCAATTATGCGAATTACGATAATACTCTCTTTTCTCCTGGTAATCGGAATCAGTGGATGCACGAATGCTCCAACTCAGGGGCGACTCGAGCCATTCGATCGTCGTAGTGACTACGATTATGGGCTTTCCGGTTTGCAGGATGCCAACAACTACTCCCTTACACTCACCGAAGACGGACTCGAATGGCCAACGGTTCGTCCGGGAGTCGATACGGCGCTCCTAGAGATTTCCCTCCAACGAACTCGTGGGCAGAATCCTGCAATCGAAATCGATTCGGCAGGAGTATCCCTCGTCCAATACTTCGAACAGGGTGGGCAGGGCCGGCGCTACCTAGACCTGAGCCCATTACTGAAGTCGGACATCGGGCCGGGAGATTTTATCGAATTCACCAGCGCCGGAGCGGTGTGGAATTCTGGGCCGGCTACACTGGTTACATTTTCCAATGTACTTCTCGAAGGACGTCGGGTTCTGGTTGTAGCACCCCATCCGGATGATGCAGAGATCGCAGCGTTTGGTGTCTACCAGTCATCTCTCGCCGATGTAGTCACGGTAACTGCGGGGGATGCCGGTGGTGCTAACTTCGAGTCCTTGTGGCCAGGCGAAGCAGAACAATACCGGGCAAAGGGTCGCATCAGGACTCTGGACAGTCTCACGGTGCCCTTGTTGGGAGGCTTGCAGCCGGAAGCGGTACGCAATCTCGGTTACTATGATGCCACGCTTCGACAACTCTGGCTGCAGCGGCCGAATCCGGTTGAGCCACCGCTGGCCGAGCTCGAAGACCCCGCCTATTACCGGCGCCTCAATTTCGATCCTGAACTGCGCGAACGGGAATTTATCTCCAGCTGGCCATCACTCGTTGCTGACCTGCTTGCTGAGCTTGAAAGAGTCCAGCCCCAGTCGGTAGTCGCACCCCATCCGCGGCTCGATCGTCACCTCGATCATCAGTTTACTGCCCTGGCCTTATTTGAAGCGCTGGCCCTGTGGGGCAGGGAATGCGATATCTTACTCTATACAAATCACGCCATCGGCAACGAAGCTTTTCCGTTGGGGCCACGGGGCGGGATGACTGGTTTGCCAGCCTTCAATGGAGGCAGCCTGCACTTGCAACGCCTGTATTCTCATCAGTTATCGGTTGAGGACCGGCGCCGCAAGCTGGTAGCGTTAGAGGCCATGCATGACCTTCGTCCATTCGATCCACGAGATGGCAGTGAAATCGATTCCATCGCGCCTGTCTACGACTATTTCCGCAGAGCCGTGCGGCCCAATGAAATCTTTTTCGTCACGGATTTGAATGGTGTACGCGCTATTTATAGGGAATACTTCGAGCGAAGCAATTTCCAGGGAGAATAATAAGATGAATTTTGTAAAGAGCCGCCTTGGCATGATGATGTTTCTCCAGTATGCCGTTTGGGGAATCTGGCTACCGGTACTGGCGACTTATCTACAATCGACTACTGCAGATGGCGGTTTAGGATTCACATCCGGGCAGGTCGGCTGGATCTTGGGAGTAGCTGGTTCAATCGGAGCAGTGTCTGCTCCTTTCATCGCCGGGCAGTTTGCTGACCGCTATTTCTCCACTGAAAAATTTCTAGCAGTCCTGCTGGTGCTTGGTGGAATCGTCAAGCTGACACTCTCCTATCAGGACTCGTTTACCGCCTGGCTTATCCTGGCAACACTTTACAGTGTGCTTTATATGCCGACACTGTCACTGACTAATTCGATGGCCTTTGCACACCTGGATGATCCCGACAACGAGTGGCCACGCATTCGAGTGCTGGGCACGATTGGCTGGATCGCGGCGAGCTGGTTGTTTCCCATGATCTGGTTGCAGACAGACCTGGAGTTTCAAATTCTGCCACCCTTCTTCGTCGGCACCGAAGTACCAGACGCGACAGCTAGACTGGCTGATACTCTCAAGGTGTCAGGAGTCCTTGCTATTTTGTATGCAGGTTTCTGTCTTCTACTCCCTCATACGCCCCCCAAGAAAGAAGCGGTGGAAAGACTGGCCTTCAAGAAAGCCTTCAGTTTGTTGTCACATCGATCCTTTGCCATTCTAGTAGCGGCTAGCTTACCGATTGCAGTAATTCATCAAGTTTACTTCATGCAGACCGGCCCATTTTTTGAAAATCAGTTAGGGCTTCTGGTGACCTACATCGCTCCGGCGATGACTGTAGGCCAGTTTGCGGAGATAGGCTTCCTGGCATTGTTGGGAACATTCCTGGTTCGCCTCGGATTCAAATGGACGATTACCATCGGTGGCCTCGCCTATTTCGCCCGCTATGCGATCTGGGGCCTTATCAGTATGCAGGACGCCGCAGGACCGTCGGTAGATGCAGCGGGTCAATTTGTGTGGACCGGCCCGTTAATGATTGGAGTATTCAGTCAGTTACTACATGGTCTGTGTTATGCCTGTTTCTTCGCGTCTGCATTTATGTATGTCGATCGCATCGCCGAAGCGGACATCCGCAATTCGGCGCAGGCTGTATTTGGCATCATCATTCTGGGCGTCGGTCCTATGTTAGCCGGTCCGTTTCTGGGCATCCTGGGCAGTGTCTTCGGAGAGGCCGGCGTGGTGACGGATTTTGCAGGCATGTGGTTTACCCTGGCGGCATTGGCGTTGCTCTCCACCGCTTTAATTGTGTTTGCCTTCGAGGATGAGACCGAAGGTGAGATAGCGTTACAGCCAGCATGAGGTAGTACTAAAAAGGCTGCTACCCAGTTGTCAGGTACTCTAAGCGACTATATAAGAGGTCTCCGTTATGAAGCTTTACGATCTACCCCCTTCACCCAATGCCCGTCGCGTACGAATTTTTATTGCGGAGAAGGGATTGGATATTCCAGTTGTTCCAGTAGATATGATGACCGGGGAAAACCAGTCCGAAGAATATCTGGCCAAAAACCCTTTGGGTAAGATGCCGCTGCTGGAATTGGATGACGGCACCTGTATCGCCGAGTCAGCAGCAATCTGCCGTTACCTGGAAGAAATGAATCCCGAGCCTCCACTGTTTGGGCGAGACGCAGTGGATAAGGCACTGGTCGACATGTGGCACCGCCGCATGGAGTTTGAACTGCTTATTCCCATGATTACTATCTTCGTCCATACCGGTGAAATGTGGAAAGATCGCGTCACTCAGATTCCCGAGCTGGCAGAGGTCACTACGAAGAATGTGCAGGGGCGTATGGAATGGCTTAACCAGGAGTTGGAAGGAAAGCAGTTCATCGCAGGAGCTGACTACACGGTAGCCGATATTACCGCACAGTGCGCCTTCGTCATGGGTAAGGCGGCCCTCGGTATACGTATTCCTGAAGGATTGAATAATCTGAATGACTGGTGGGCGAGAGTATCCGCGCGCCCTACCGCCAGGGCGTGAAAAAATCAATTGAATCAGAGGCGTTTGATTTGTGTCTTCTCTGGCTTTTCGTTGGAGAAAACTAATCACACTGAATCCTTTGATTTCGGGACGCCACTTACCGAATCGCCGAGACTTACGGAGCATAGAATAATGAAAAGTAGAGTGCAGTTAGGTCCAGTCGTTGTTTTTCTAACCCTAGCCATTAATACCGCAATCGCTCAACAGGATGGCAGTCCGCCCAGAGGAATTATTCAGCAATATGGCATAAACGCTGCCAGTTCGCTCCAATCTGTGACAGCTGACCCTGATTCCATTCCCTTGTTGCGTAGCTACTCGGCAGTCAGCGATGAAGTCTTGCAGAATCCTCCCGAGTCCGACTGGATAACCTGGCGACGTACCTATGACAACCAGGGTAATTCACCGCTGGATGAAGTCAACAGGTTAAACGTTACTAATTTGCAATTGGCCTGGCATCAACCGGTGACTCCCGGTAACAACATGCCTACTCCGCTGGTACACGACGGCGTCATGTTTCTGTATAGCGCCGGTGACGTGGTGCTGGCAATGGATGCCAGCAACGGCGAGTTGCTATGGCGCTACAGTCACGATGGTAGTGCCGTTACCAGCCACAAGTTTGGCATTGCACTGCATGAGAATAAGGTGCTGGTGCCCACCTCGGATCTGCACATGGTGGCGCTGGATGCGCGTTCCGGAAACGTCATCTGGGATCATGCCATCGATACCAATGGCAACACCGGACATGCACTGCGCAGTGCACCGACCATTGCCGGTGGGCAGGTTATCCAGGGTATGGCGGCGAGCCGGGTACCCGGTGGTGGTTTTATCATCGCCATCGATCTGCAGACCGGCGAGGAAACCTGGCGCTTTAACACGCTAGCCAGGCCTGGTGAGCCAGGCGGCAACACCTGGAACAACATTCCACTTCAAGAGCGACAGGGTGGCTCGGTATGGAATACCGGCAGCTATGACGCGGAACTGGATCTGGTCTTCTACGGTGTTTCACCTACTTATAATACGGCGCCACTGCTCTATCCACTGGGTATCGAAGGCGTCAGCAACGACGCACTCTACACCAATGCCACCCTCGCCCTGCGGCCAGCCACCGGCGAGCTGGTATGGTATTACCAACATATCCCCAACGATCAATTCGATCTCGACTGGATCTTCGAGCGGTCTATTGTCGAGTTGGAAATCGAGGGCCAGACCAGAAAGGTGGTTATCACCGCCGGCAAGCCAGGCCTCTTCGATGCGCTGGACGCCGCGACTGGTCAATACTTGTTTTCGGTAGATCCCGGCATTCAGAACATCGTCAGTGCCATCGATCCGGTCACCGGGACCAAATACATCAATCCCGATGTGATCCCCGATGCCGAAACGATCCGTACGGTCTGTCCGCTCTATCAGGGTGGGCGCAACTGGCCTGCCAGCTCCATCGATAGTGAGTCTAAAATGTTGTTCGTGCCGATGTTCGAAGTCTGTATGGATACCCTGCTCAACGGTGAGGGGACACTTCTCAGCAGTGGGCTGCAGATGGATGCCGTGCCTGTTCCGGGCAGCGATGGCAATTTCGGCAGGCTTCAAGCTATCGACCTGCAGCGACAGGAGCTGGCCTGGCAACATAGAGAACTAATTCCACCGATCTCCTCCGCGCTGGCCACGGCAGGTGGGCTGGTATTCGTCGGATATCTTGATCATTCGTTCAAGGCCTTCGATCAAGAGACGAGCGAGGTTTTGTGGCAAACCGAACTCGACGCGATTCCCTCGTCATTTCCAATCAGCTATAGCGTCGACGGGAAACAATACATTGCAGTAGTGGCCGGGCAGTTGAACCTGCACACGGGAATCTGGCTTGGTCTGATGAATCAATTCACCGGCTATGTCCCGGCGAATCCCGGAGCGGCGGCGCTGTGGGTGTTTGCTTTGTAACTGTGACCCGATTGGAAAACACTTCAGCTTGACAGCTTTATCTGCGCAACATTAGTGAACTCGAAGCGTGTCAGGTTCTATCCTTACCAATACAGCAACATTGCAACAAGAGCCAGAATAATGCTCCCACCCTATGATCTTCCCCTGTGGCGGTATATGTATGCTGCTCGTCAATCAGCTGAAGAATTAGCTTACCAGGAACATTTCCTGGATAACGATATTCGGCAGCTGGCAGTGACTTCTTATGCCGTTACACTGCTGCTTATCGCGATGACACTAGTCGATTTGTCACGCCTGGCAGAGGAACCTGCGCTTGTTAATGGCGTCGCCATAAAGATTATTCTCATGTTTGTGGGGCTGGGTGTGACACGGATAGTTGCCATAAAGCGACAAGCAAGGGTGATGGACCTGTGCGCATTGCTCTACATGGTCCTATTTGCCATAGGTCTTCTACTCGTCCACGCCAGCAATGACTATTCGGGAGTACGTATCACAGCTCTCATAGTCGTGTTCATCTACACTGGGCACTACGCATTTCCGGTGTATGCGAGCTATTTGTTGCCAGCGATGACCATACTTATCGTCGGCGAAACAGCAATGATCTTCACCCAGAACCGTGCAGATCTAGTGTTGGACAGGCCGGTAATACTGGTCGCTATCCTGTTTGCTCAAATGATGTCAGTGCTTGCATCTTCCTTATATCATCGGGCGAGATACAGTATTTTTCACGCCTTGAATCAAGTCAAAACACTTTCAGGCTTTCTACCAATATGTGCGAGTTGCAAAAAAATTCGTAACGATGATGGTTACTACCAGCAGATTGAGCAGTACATTGCCGAGAACTCAGACGCCGAATTCACTCATGGTATCTGCCCGACCTGTGCGAAAGATATCTACGGTGATTTCAGCAAAAAGAAAGTAGAAAAATCGAGATAAATGGAGAGAAATGGGGACAGACTCCGTTTTCCTGTCGATCACTGTACTCGCTGACAGCAATCTCCCTGTTATTCTGATATTGCACAGCATTGCTGGTCATTTTCTGGAACAGCAGTGGGGGCAAGCCCTGTCTATCCGCAGTTGACTTAGCGCCGACTAAGACGCAGCATCGAAAAAATCCCGAGAAGAGGAATCCGCCATGATGAATCGTCGCCGTTTTCTCAACACTGCTCGCACCGCAATAGGCGCCACAGTGTTGGCCCGTCCTTTGCTGCCAATGGCACAGTCCTATGACATGATCGTCAGGGGTGGCCGCGTGGTCGATCCGTCCCTCCACATAGACAGTGTTGCTGACGTGGCTATTATCGATGGCCATATCGCTGCCGTGGCTTCGAATATAGGCGCCAATGCAGCGCAAGAGATCGATGCCAGCGGCAAGCTGGTGCTGCCGGGCCTGCTCGATATCCATGCCCACTACGCACAAGATGCTCAGGGACCTCACATTTGCCTGTCCGATGGCGTGACGGGCTGGGTGGATGCCGGTTCAGCGGGGGCTGACAATATCGATGACATCGTCGCCGTAGCCCGCTCGGCTCCGCAACCCGCGCGAGTGCTGATCAACATCGGTCGGCAGGGCGTCATTCCCGCTGGCGACACGGCGGATCTGTCCCTGGCAGACGTGGAAGCCGCCAAAGCGGCGGTTGCCCGGCACCGTGATTATGTCATCGGTGTCAAGGCACGGCTCACCGCTGGCGTTACCGCCAACGATACTGAGGTGCTGCGTCGTGCCCAGGAGGTGGCCTCGTATTTCAATCTGCCTGTCATGATTCACATGGGGCAATCCACCACCCCCATGGGCGAGTTGGTGGCGCTGCTTAAACCCGGCGACATCGTCACCCACATGTTCGCACCCCCACCTAATGCCATCTTCGATGACAATGGCCAACTCTTTCCAGAAATTCTAGAGGCTCGCCGCCGCGGCATCTGGTTCGATGTCGCCAACGGCCGGGTTGACCACCTCAGATGGGATAGCTTCGATGCCATCATGGCAGCCGGTTTCTGGCCCGACACCACATCCACCGACGGGTTCTCCACCAGCCGCAGTGCACCGGGCGTAATCGATTTCCCCAACGTAATGTCAAAGCTGTTGAATTTTGGTGGTATGAGTCTGAGCGAAGTGGTGGCCTGCGGATCCTATAATGCCTCCCGACTACACGCTTTTCTTAGTGATAAGGGCACCCTGAATGTCGGCGCCCCGGCAGATATCGCTATTCTGGAGCTACGCCAGGGCTCTTTCGATTTTCTCGATAACTATGAGAATGTTCGAACCGGCGCCTTACGCCTGTTTCCATCTGACACAATTCTCGGTGGCAGGCGTGTACCGCGGGCCTGAAGAATGAGTAGAAAAACTGTTCAGGGCTATCTGGTACCATAACGCTCTTTATGCAGATGATTATAAGTAAACAAATAGACTTAAGATGCTTGCTACTAACGCTTGGCTTATTCCTGTCGGCTATTTGCACCACCAGCGCACAGGAATTGGAGCCCCTTCGACCCGTTAGCAAGGTTCCCTATCAGCTCGATGCATTGCAGGATAGCTTCCTGGAATGGCCGGACACTACCAACGCCTACGCCTCGGTCGATGGGCACCGCATGCAGACTTATGTTGTGGAACAGCAGGACATTTCGCGCCGCTATAGAGACACAGTCAATCCTCAATACTGGGGTCGGATCATTGGTGCTTCTTCAGATTGGGAAAGTGCCGAATGGCTGGAGCAAAAATACCGCGACCTGGAGCTGCAGGACATCTCGATCCAGCCATTCGACCTGACACCGCAATGGTTTCCGCAATCCTGGTCAGTCACTGTCACTGTTGCAGGCAGAGAATACAGTGTCGCCACTGCACATCCGTTTTACCGCTCCACAGGGACCGACACCAATGGCGTTGAACTGGAGTTGATCTATGTTGGTTTGGGTACAGAAGCTGACTTTGCAGGTAGAGATGTGGCCGGCAAAGCGGTGTTGATCTCTGACATGTTGGGATTACCGGAGGAGGGTGCACTGCTCAGGGCAAGTGAGAAGGGAGCCGCCGCCATTTTTAATGCACGCATGATGCCTGGAAATATGCGATACCAGGCTTACCCGGTCGTCACCGACGTTCCGACCTTTACCTTAGGTAATGAGGATGGCATTGCTCTGCGTGAACTTATAGAGGGCGACCTGGTACCTAAGTTAAAGATCAAGCTGGATATCGATATCGTGTCTGGTCTTCAGACAGCGATGGTCTGGGGAACCCTCCCTGGCCAGACAGACGAGACAATCTATGTCATGGCTCATCGAGACGGATTCTTCGACGCCGCCGGTGACAACGCAGCTGGCGTGGCTTCCATGATTGAATTGGCTGAGTACTACGCAGGGATTCCTGCAGAGGAACGAAGACGTACCCTGATCTTTATTGGATTGGATGGCCATCACAACAGCGGTCCTGGCTTCGGTGTGGGTCGAATGTGGCTGGCAGAAAATCATGAAAACCTGTTCGATAAGACGGCATTGCTAATCAACGCGGAGCATCCCTCCACCGTTCAGACTATCGTCAGGCCACGTTATCTCAATCGAGACGAGGAAATAATCTGGTCTAATTCTTATACTGCTTTTCATTGGTACGCCGGCGGCTCGACGCGACCGGAGCTGAATCGAATCGCTCTGAATGCCTTCCGGGAATTTGGCATCAGCACCTACCTCGAGCCCAATCCGAGGGCTCCGGCAGGAGATCTGAGTCGTGTGTTTCAGTATGTCCCGGGGCTGACCACCACAGATTATTACCACTATTTCCACAGTGAGCTCGAGACAGTGGAAACCGTCCCATGGACTGGATTGCAGAACACCACAAAGGCTTATGCCAGAATAATCGACGAAGTGAATAAACTGGACCTGGACGTCCTGAAGAGACCGCCTGGCACGGGTCTGGACCAATAGCTGTGAGGAATAAATAAGGGGCCGGGTGACGATTTTCGATTCTGAGATTTGCTGCTCAGTGCTTCACGAAGCTGTAGTATCCGTGCCTCATATAAGCTCTAATAATGACCTGAATATCAGGCAAGAATCCAAACGAGCCGTTACAGTTATGCGGATGAACAGGCTGGCTATGAAAAACAGTTGCAGAAAATTGCTAATCCTACTGCTCACTTTATCAGTTTACGCATGCAGCAGCTCAGCGCCGCAGCGTCAATCATCCCAGAGCAATGCAACTGATTTACCTTTCACCAATGACATCGCCGACGAGGCAGTGATGGGAAAATGGGCGCGTAGTTGCGCGCTGTGCCATGTTACCGGCGAGGCCGGTGCACCCATTGCAGGTGACAGCGCCCAATGGCAACGGCGACTCGCACAAGGAGAAGAATCCATACTGCAGCGAGTGCTCGAGGGCTACAACTCCATGCCACCGCTGGGCTATTGCATGTCTTGTGAAGTGAAGGACTTTCGCGCCATGGTCGGGTTTATGGCAGGGATCAATCAATGAAGGATCTAACGCGTCGATCATTCCTCGCCTCCAGTTTGCGCGCTGCTTTGTTCGGTGCCTACGCGGTGAACAGTTCAGCCCAGGCGCGATCGACTCCCTGGAGTAACTGGTCCGGCGGTCAAACCTGTCGGCCGGCGGGTCGCTATGACATCGCCAGCGAAGACCAATTGATTGAATTGTTAAACAGTACAAGCGGGCCCATCCGGCCGATCGGATCGGGACACTCGTTCAGCCCGCTAATACCAACAGACGGACACCTGGTCATCATCGACCAGTTGAGCGGCATACTCGATTACGACAGCAGTACCCTGCAAGCGACAATCGGCGCCGGCTCCCGGTTGGGAGATCTTGGAGTGGCTCTAGATGATATTGGTCAGGGCATGTTAAACCTGCCTGACATCGACCGACAGACCCTGGCCGGTGCCACGGCAACCGGCACACACGGTACCGGCATTACTCTGCAAAGCCTGGCGGGCAACATCACTTCGCTGCGGCTTGTAACACCCGAGGGAGAGATCAGGGACATCGATGCCAGCGATGGCGACTTGTTCGATGCCGTGCGGGTGAATGTGGGTGCGCTCGGCGTGGTAACTCAGATACGTTTGCAGAATCGGGAAGCCTATAAGCTGAAGAAACGTGAGTGGACGGCGCCCACCGAAGATATCCTCACCGATTTCGATGAGCTGGCTGCCAGCCACCGCCATTTTGAAATCTTCCCACTGGTGTATTCAGACTATTCAATGGTGCTTTCCATCGATGAATCGGACGAGCCGATCGGCCAGACAATTATCCCTGCCGAAGAAGTTACTCTTGCCGATCTCAGGCCATTGGGAGTAGATGCAACGCCGCTGGAAAGACTGACGATGAATAATGCGCTTGCAGCGAACGCGGAAACCAGTGAAGTGGTAGACCTGTCCCACAAATTGTTGTCAAACATTCGCAACAACCGCTTCAACGAGATGGAGTATTCGATCCCTGCAGAAGGCAGCGCAGAATGTGTGCGGGAAATACTCAAGACCATCTATGATCAGGCGATCGATGTGGCGTTCCCATTGGAGTACCGCTACGTCAGTCCAGAAGATCCCTGGCTGAGCATGGCTTACGGCGATGAGCCCCATGCGACTATCTCAATACACCGCACCGCCAGGGAAGACTATAGACCCTACTTCGATATCATCGAGCCCATCTTCTGGAAATACGGCGGGCGGCCACACTGGGGCAAGATACACAGCCTGGGCCACCGGGAACTCAGTCAGTTGTACCCACGTTTCAGGGACTTCATGGAAATTCGGCAGTCACTCGATCCAAACGGGCGCATGCTGAATGAACATTTGAAGAACCTGTTTGACGCCTAAGTACTAGTACCATTCAGCTGAGCACGAAGCTGACACGCGCAACATAGCGATTCAAGCACGCACCACCGGTGGCGAGCAAATTGGCCCCGACTGTTTTATATAGAACGCGTGGCGATAGCAGGCTCGGTCCTGGCGGCACCGGATGACGGTCCCAGCACGGCAATCTGACCAATGACAAGCAACGCCAACATGCCCAGTGGTGTGTAATACCAGGCCATGACTGGCATATTGAAACTGCTTGTCAGCAAGATACTGAAGCCGATGGTAAGTACGGCACCCAACGCAACGCCAATCCCTGACACCAGGAAGTTCTCCACCATGAAGTAACGGAGAATTTGCAAACGCGTTGCGCCCAGCGCACGCCGCGTTCCTATTTGTTTACGGCGTCGATTGATACCAAACACCGCCAGGCCAACGATACCCATGCAGGTGATAAAGACCAGAGTGATGATGACAACCCAAAGGATTGTGCTCATGGCGCTGTCGATCTGATAGCTTTCCTCACGTGGCCGGACTGGCCAGCGCTTTTATTTTATTCGGGCTCTGCACAGTCATTTGTTTCGTGCTGCTCTACCTGCCCTACGGCATGGGGCAACTGGTTTCCGATTTGACCAGCGGCATCGCCATCGAGCAGCTGGGACAATACCTCGGCATCACTGTGCTGGCTTGCATGGGTTACGGTTCGGTATTCATGGCCACCGGATTGCTGTTTCGTAATCCACTGATCCCGATTGTGCTGATTGCAGGTTGGGAAGGGATACATTTCATTCTGCCACCTGCACTCAAGATATTCAGCGTCATCTACTACCTGAAGGGACTGTTACCCATACCCATGGACGAAGGCCCGCTGGCGGTCATCGTAGCGCCACCGCCCGTCTGGGTCTCCATCGTCGGCATGTTCGGGCTCTGCCTGCTCACGGTGCTGGCTACCATCTTCCTGCTGAAACGCCTCGAGATAAAATACACCGACGAATAAACTGTGCGTGAAGGGCAGATTCAGTTTCTCCGACTTCGGAAAAACAGATCTGTCACTGCTATGATTGGGCATAATGCTTAGTCGCCGCCAATTCCTGTACAGCTCTCCCGGCCTGCGCAATCACTCGGCACTGACCTACGTGGAAATGCCGCCCTTGGGCAATGGCCACGATCACTAAAAGGCGTCGGAGGGATTATTTTTTAACCAATCTCACAACTGATCAAAATTTAGTCCCTCCGACCCCTTTTATGGGTTCCATTTTATAAGGAGCTACAGACACCATGAACGAGACACTTACTCCCAATTACGGCAAACTCAAGATGTGGGTCGGCGCTGGTTTACTCGCGGTTCTACTCTCTGGAGTTGTTGGATTTCTGGTTTTCTCCAATGTATGTCCCTGTGCAACGGCCCCCGGTGGGTTCCTGTTTGGAGAACGGGTAGACACGCCGGTGACAGATTGGAATACAACCACTGCCAATCAGGAGAATCTGTGTCAACTGCAGATCTGGGCCGGAATTCGGCCCCACTCAATTAATCTCAATTGCATGGCCACTGAAGAAGGCGAGCTGTTTCTCAGTTGCTCAGTCTGTGACAGAAAGTATTGGGCGGCGAGAGTCGAGGCCGACGAGGCGGCTACCCTGAGGCTGGGGGATCTTGTTTATCCCGTGACACTGAATCGCGAAACGGATCCTGAAATAATGGACCGATCATTCAGGGCCAGGGTGTTGAAACTGCAACATACCGACCTGGACACCATGGTGACGCCGCGGCCACCACTGGATCAGCTGCGGTTTGACCATTGGTGGACATTTCGCGTGACATCTCGCAGCTGAAGCGGCGTATTGCGTTTAGCCAACAAGAGGCTTGTTTCTTTATATTGTTAGAAATGGACCTGTCCCTACTGCTCGGCAGCCTGTATCTGGCCACCTCTTAAAATACCCGGGAGACTGTAATTGCCCTCGTGGCAGGCATATTCGTAGAGAGGGCCCTGGTGGGCAAACAGGGAAAACTCGCCTGACCAGGCTTGGGAATAAAGCGTGTCATCGGTCAGTGTGAAATAGTAGTTCAACTCTGTTGCAGAGACACGAGTAAACCTTTCTTCGATTGTCGTTTCCGGACTGATGAGCATGGGCCGGCCAAAACCCGATCGTATCACGTGATCAGGCCGGAAATGCGTGGTGGTAACTACCAAGGTGTCGCCTTCCCAACGACCCGTGGAATAGCCCTCATGGGACAGGGGAACGGTTTGCTCGCGCTGGCTGTCCAGGTGCACCACGCGTGTACCAACCGGCCCTTCTGCGTAAAGCAGGAATTGATCTTTCGTTTGTACGATCAGCTAAGGAAACATCAGCGGGATCGCATAGATGGGCGGACCGGCGAAGGTGGCAAGGCATCGATCACCCAGACTGCGCTGTTCAGGGTGATCGAATTCAGTCTCATAGCGAGTTGTGTAATAGTCGACTTGTGCCAGGGCAGATTCCAGGTAAGGCAGCTTGCCGTCGGTTGGATCGACGATGAGAGAACTGCGCAACTGCCATTGGCGATAGCCAGACTATTGATGCCCTGCCAGGCAAAATCCGGGTCTTCATTGTGAGGAATCAATCCCAGTATTTGCTGCGCGATCTCTGCCGCCTGCGCTTCGGTTACTACCAGGTCTTCCACGCCGTCGAGTCGCTCAAGGGTTGTGACAAATTTCGTATGCCAGGTACCTTCGAGGTCTGGTTGTCCAAGAAAAGTGCGCGGAACCACGTAGTCGGAGGGCTGTTGAGCCGACAGCATTGGGGTGGCAAGCAGACTGGTGAGGAAAACACAGGGAAACAAGTGCCGGGTCATGGTAAGCCCTCTATTCTTATTGGGTTTTAGCCTTATCATACCAAAAAAGGGATTAAAGATAGACCTATTTACTTACGATAGGTGATCTCCCCACCCACAATCGTCATTACGTTTTAGCTGCTGAGAATTTCGGCCTCAGGCACGGCCATCAGATCGCGGCCAAAAATTGTAAAGTCGGCATATTTGCCGACTTCGATCGAGCCTCTGAGGTTTTCCTGAAACGCACCGTGAGCTGGTCATAGAGTTAACATCTTCAACGCTGTTTCCCGTGAGACGCCGAGTTCGGGATGCCAGCCAGGGGTAGGCATAACTCAATCGTGTATGCCTCTTGCACCGGTATGGCGACATACACGCGGTGAGCCATATCGCCTTCAACTCGTATCAGGCCCTGGTTCGGATTAAGTTAAGCGACATTTCTACACTCACTCAATCAAGCAATACCGGGCTACGGCCGATTTTTATCTATTAGATGAGTGAAGAATCTCCTAAGCAGAACCCGAGCATACTGCGACATATTCCAACCGCGATCACATCGGTTCGCCTGGTGGTTGCAGCAGTATTTCCGTTCTGTCCCGAATCAAGTCATTTGCTATTGGTCGGATTGGGACTGGCAACCGAATTTCTCGATGGTTTCACCGCCCGTGCGTTCAAGTGGACCAGCTATCTGGGGCAGATCCTTGATCCGGTGGCGGACAAGCTGTTCGTGCTCTCGGTCAGTCTCACTTGGGTTTGGCTCGGCAAACTCACAGTGTTGCAATGGTTGCTGCTCGGACTGAGAGATTTTGGTGTGCTATTTATTTTTCTCGCGCTGATTGGGCTGGGAAAGATTCGATCCGTGCGATCAGTAGAGGCGCGCATGCCGAGTAAGATGACCACGGCATTTCAATACCTGGTATTTCTGCTCGTGCTTACCGAAAGCACGCAATATTTGACGCCGTTGGCACTCTTAACTGCCGCTATCGGTTTGATCGCCACCGCACATTACGCTTACCTGTTAAGGCACGCCTTCCGATAAGTCATTCTACCGGAGTAGTGGAGGTATTTGTTTGTTTGTCACTTGAATTCCTGAATTGGAACACAGCTGTTTTGTATGTGAGATGTTAACCGCGCAACTACACCAGAGGTAACCGATAGACACGCATCGCCGTGTCGTGAAACATAGCGGCTCGCTCGTCGGCCGAAAATCCCCTCGTCAGCTTCTTGAACTGATTCCACAATACCGTGTATGAGCACGACAGCTTGTCGACCGGGAAGTTGCTCTCGAACATGCAGCGGTCGGGTCCGAACTGATCGATGGTGTAGTTGTACCAGTCCCGATTGGCTTCGAGTAACTGGTCCGAGCTTGGTGGCCGGTCGCGCTCGTGCCAGCCATAGCCGTTGACAACCATCTGGATGCCGCCAATCTTGGCGACGACATTGGGGCATTGCGCCAACGCGGCGACAGCCGGTTTCCAGGCGGCAAACACCGCGTCGCGCCGTCCAGCATAATTACCCACTCCGATTGGTCCACCTAAGTGGTTAAAAATGATGGTGGTATCCGGGAACGCTTTGGCGAGATCGGTCAGATCGCGGATGTGGGTATGATAGAGCCAGCCTTCGAAGGATAAGCCGTAGGTGCGCAGGTGGGCGTAGCCTTTGCGGAAGTCCGGGTCCAGCAGAATATGTTGGGGTGCATCAGCAGGCAGGTTGGGGAGCACCGACCGATCGGCCCACGCCGCGCGATGGCGGATGCCACGAAAACGTTGCGGGCTGGCGGCGATCTGCGCCTCGAGCACCGGTGCTACCCGATCACCCAGGCGAAGATCGGCGGAGCCGACGATGCCTGTGGCTACTCGCGTCTCGCCATAGCCGCCACTGGCGCTCTTGGCCGCGACGCCCTGCACGAACTCGGTCTCACCGACTACTCTGAGTTCCTCCGGTCCGTCGGCGCGGTACATCGAGGTGCATTCAATGAAGACTGTCTGGCGCACATTGTGCTGCCGTGTATCGTCGAGCAGTTCCTCTAGCATATAACGGTTGCCGGGTCGGTCCCACAGATGGTGATGCGGGTCGATGATGGCAAGTTCTGGCTCGAGTGCCGGCTCGCTAGTTTGGGCGAGCCAGTCGGTGGCTGGTTGGGCGACAGCCTGCGTCGGCATGAGAGCGGGCAAGCTGCCGGTGAGGGCGATACCACCCGCGGTCATGCCTGCCTGTTGGAAAAAACTTCGGCGTGTGGTTTTACGCATATTGTTTAGACCTGCTTAAATGGGGTCACTGTAAATATACAGTAGTTCAGGTGGATTGGCGCTGCCTTGTTTCGGTTCAGGCAATCAGGGCTGTTCAGGAACTCGGCCATGAATTTCCTGCCCGCGGTACAGGGCCAATGCGTACCGATTTCTGCGGCAATCTGGGTTACCATGGCCAGCCTGTCCATTTTGGCATTCACTTCTCCATTCAAATAAGCAGTCCCATGCCCCTGGGTCGCCTCGACAAGCTCTCCCTGAATTTCGGTACTCACATCCTGTTGGATCAGGTCGACTTTCAGATCACCAGGCTTCAGCGCATTGGCCTGCTCGGGCGTAACGGGGCTGGCAAGACTACTCTGATGAAGCTTATCGCCGGTTCCATGCAGCCCGATAGCGGCGAGTGCTGGCTGCGCCCCGGGACCCAGGTCGCCTGGCTTGAACAGAGCCTACCGGAGGCGGTTGATCAGACTGTGTACGACATGGTGGCCGACGGTTTATCGGAAGTGGGCGAGCTGCTTAAGTCCTATCACCAGCTCACCGCCGACTACGAACATGCCGACCTGGCCAAACTGGAGCTGGTGCAGCACCAGCTGGAGGCAGCCCACGGTTGGAGCCTGAGTCAGAAAGTGGATACGGTCATCAGCCAGCTGCAGCTGCCGGCGGACAAGCCGGTGGCAGAATTGTCCGGTGGTTGGCGCAAGCGCGTGGCGCTAGCCCGGGCGCTGGTGAGAGAGCCGGAGCTGTTATTGTTAGATGAACCCACCAACCATTTCGACATCCCTGCTATCGAATGGCTGGAGAAACAACTGCAGGATTACCACGGTGCGCTGCTCAATATGAGGGAAATGCAGGCGGCTGTCGAAATCGACTACCCAGTAATCGGCCACAATGTGCTCTCAACCCAAGAGCTTATCGCGGCGATCGAATAAAGGTGCCGGAGGGATTAATTTTTGTACAGCTAATAAACTGTACAAAAATTAATCCCTCCGGCACCTTTATTCTAGTATTCTTCCACCCCGGAACCGTAATACCTCCAGGAGACTAAGAGTGTTGTTGAAGTACTTGAAACCACTACATTTTCGCGGGAGTAAATCATTCCAATTACTCGTGCTGCTTGTCTCACTGACCGTGGCGGGCCTGACCCTGGCCCAGCCCAATCAAGTAGAGCTTCCACGCCAAATGGCCTGGACAGCCTATAACCTGGGTACGACAGGGTATAACCAGGCGGTCGCGATCGGTGCTATGTTGCGTAATAGATACAACGTCACCCTGCGCGTCATTCCCGGACAAAACGATGTGTCCCGCTTGTTGCCATTGAAAACTGGCCGCGTTGATTTCACTGCCAATGGCGTGGCAACGTATTTCGCTCAGGAAGGTATGTTTCAATTTGCTGCCCAGGAGTGGGGACCCCAACCCTTGCGCCTGTTGATGACATCTAATGGACTGAGCAACCAGGGAATAGCAGTGGCCGCCGATACCGGAGTCACCAGTTTCGCCGGGCTGCGAGGTCGACGGGTGCCCTATGTCAGGGCGGCGCCTGCGCTCAATGTATCGATGGAAGCTTATTTAGCCTGTGGCGGCTTAACCTGGGATGATGTGGTCCGCGTGGACTTTCCCGGCTATGAGGCTAAATGGACTGGCCTGATTAATGGCGATATAGATGTCGCATTCGGTACGACCGTATCCGGACCGCCTTATCGGCTAGAAGCTTCGCCACGAGGCATATTCTGGTTACCCGCACCTCATGACGATGAAGGGTGCTGGCAGCGCATGTTGGCCATCGGGCCCTATTTCACCAAACACCTCGCCACCCGCGGTGCTTCCATCAGTGAGGACAATCCTCATGAAGCGGGGACTTACCCTTATCCGCTATTGACTGCGCTGGCTACCCAGGAGAATGACCTGGCTTATTCCCTGACGCGGGCAATTCACGAAAATTACGATGACTTCAAGGACTCTGACCCCGGCGCGATAGGTTGGGCACTGGAGTCGCAGGTGTTCCAGTGGGTCGTACCCTATCATGAAGGCGCCGTTAGCTACTGGCGTGAGATTGGAGTGTGGACGGACGAGATTGAAGCGCATAACCAGAGTTTAATCCGGCGCCAGGAAATCCTGGCCCTGGCCTGGACTGAAGTGAATGCAAGCGATATCCGTGACCGGGACGACTTTTCCGAAGCCTGGACTAAGCTGCGCACGCAACGTCTGGAGGAAGCCGGTTTCGATCCGGTCTGGCGATAGTGTCAAGCAAACCCCGTGAATTACCAACGCCACTGCGTTGGTTGACAGGCATTGCCGCCGTTGGCAGTGCCTTCCTGGCGATGGATTCTCTACGACTGTTTGCCGAAAGTCCGCTGCTCGATTTTGTCATTACAGTGCAGAATCACTATTACTATGCACTGATGGGATTGTTGTTACCGCTATGTTTTCTGATCAAACCCTCATTTAAGAGCCCCAAGACTTACTGGTTTGACAGTGTTCTGAGCCTGGCAGCATTTGCTGCCTGCGTGTTCTTCTTTATCAACGCCGAAACCATGCTGGATTTTGGCTGGGAGTTTTTAGCGCCCGACTATGCTGTGTGGGTGAGCTATTTGCTGTGGGTGTTGATCCTGGAAGCAGTACGCCGCAGCGGTGGCTGGGTACTGTTCTTTCTCGTGCTGGTATTTTCCCTCTACCCGATCGTCGCCGACAGCTTTCCGGGACCTATTCAAGGAATGTCCTCGACGCCTGCAGAAACAGCCTCTTATCATGTGATGAGTATTGAGAGCATTCTCGGATTACCGTTCCGCGCCTTTGCTCAGCTGGTCATAGGTTTTCTGATCTTTGGCATAGCCCTGCAACAAACTGGTGGTGGTCGCTTTTTTATCGACCTGGCTTTTGCCGGATTTGGTCATGTCCGCGGTGGCTCTGCCAAAGTAGCCATTGTATCCAGCGGATTGATGGGCTCCATGAGTGGTAGTGTGATTACTAATGTACTGACCACCGGCCAGATGACTATTCCAGCCATGCAGAAGGATGGCATGGAAAAAGACTACGCTGCTGGTATCGAAGCCTGCGCCTCAACCGGAGGCGTACTGTTGCCGCCAATCATGGGTTCCACGGCGTTTATCATGGCGACTTTTCTCAATGTGGCGTACACCACTGTGGCATTGGCCGCCGCCATACCCGCCTTGTTGTACTTTTTTGGCTTGTTTGTCCAGGTAGACGCCTACGCTGCCCGAAAAGGGCTGGTTGGCACTCCCCGCGACGAATTACCCAGTTTCAAAGAGACCATGAAACAGGGCTGGTTCTATATAGCCGCCTTCGGGGTGTTGATTTTTCTGCTTGTCTATTTGCAGCGTGAAGCGGTAGCGCCTTTTATTGCCACCGGTGTATTACTGGTACTGAACCAGCTTTCCGCCGATCACCGTTGGAACATCAAGCAGGCCGGTGCGTTTCTTGTTGCAACCGGCAGGTTGCTGATGGAACTACTGACCATCATGGCAGGTGTTGGACTGATTGTCGGGGCCCTGTCTGTAACTGGCTTATCGGGAACCCTGGTTAATGATTTATTGTATCTGGCGGGTGACTCGACACTGCTGCTGCTGTTGATGGGGGCTTTCTGTAGTTTCTTATTAGGCATCGGCATGACAGTCACCGCGGCCTATGTTTTTCTGGCGATAGTGCTGGCTCCTGCTTTGATTCAGGGCGGCCTGGACCCCATGAGCGTTCATCTATTTATTCTTTACTGGGGAATGTTGTCTTTCATCACGCCACCGGTAGCACTGGGTGCATTCGCCGCTGCCAGTATCGCCGGGTCATCGGCGCTTGCTACCGGGTTCAAGGCCATGCGACTGGGCAGCGTGATTTATTTCATCCCATTTTTTTTCGTGCTGGAACCGGCGCTGATCATGGATGGGAGCTGGTGGGAAATACTTTTTGCCACTACCAAGGTGGGAGTCGGTATAGTGCTTATCGCGGGAACACTGCAGCGCTATCTGTTGGGAGTGGGATTCTTGGATCGCCGGGGGCCTATTGGCATAGCCGGTCTCACACTTATGGCTATCGGCGGCGGAATGATTGCACTACCAACAACGGAAGTGACCGGCATTAATGTGGGACAAGTGACGCTTTTAATAGCCGGTTGCATAGCTGCTGGGGCTGGCGTGTTGTTAAGTCGAGTAAAAGGAGAACCGAAGGGACAGACCACGGTTTCCTCGTAGTCTGCCCTGGTTGCCCTGCAGTTAGAAAACGTGGTCCGCCCCCGGGTTTCCCTATTTTTTCCTGGCAATAATGCCAATTACATCGCTATCGGTCGTCAGTGCTTCGCCGGTTAATGCTGCTGCCACTTTTGTTATTTCGAATCCAGCTTGTTTCAGTTTGGACTCAATGCCCGGTAGTGAGAAATGTTGCAACCAATTGAGAATTTCCCAGGTTTCGTTTGGTTCAATGATCAGGTATCGATCCAATGACAAACGACTTTCCGGATACACAAACGAGTGTTGAATTCCAATGTAGTCAGTCTCTGCCCAGAATCCATTCATAAGCTTTTCCTCAATAATGGTTTTCTCTGTTTTTTGCTTGAGCGCGTTAGCTGCAAGCACATCCATTACCAGATGCCCGTCAGGCGCCAACATCTCAAAGATACGGCTCAGGAGAGTCCTTCGTTGTAGCGGTGACAGAGCACAATAATCACAAAAGATCAGCGTAACGATGTCGAATGGCTTGGGAAGTTCGTCTGTTAAATAGTCTGCAATAAGGTAATTGTTGGCAGACTTGGCACCGTCAGATTGGCTCCTCGCGTATTCTATTGAGTGGCTGGGAAAATCCACTCCAGTTACTTTGGCTCCCTTTTTTGCAAAGCGTGTTGCGTATAAGCCAGGGCCGCAGCCAAGATTGCACAGGTTGTTGTTTGTCAGCTCGAACTGGGAGTCTATCCAGTCTACGACCCGCTCTATAGAAGAGAGCTTCCATGACGCCAGGTCAGAACTTTGATCCAAATGGTGGTTCAGCATTTGCCTGGAAAGGTGTGGACGAGTCCAGAGCTCTTTCACCGTATATTTTGAGAACGGCGAGGGCCGTTGAAAAAAATCGTTCAATTGTTCATACATAGCAGTAATCCTGAAGGGGCAATCAATGCGTCCTACTAGTTTTATGGGGGTTGAGTTATTGTTGGCCAGAAGAAGAGCTTCGAATTGCTCGATAAGCAACACCGAAAAACGATTTTTGTGGCCGAGGCTGTGTAAGAACTAAGACATAACGCTGGCATTGTAACAATAAAAGGAAACAGCGACAGATTTATTGATTGAAAACGCCAGCAGTTGCAGGTCACAATAGTGTGCAAAACAAGCTCGCCCCTTTATCTTTTACGGAGGATCTCAAGCATGTCAATTTTCAAGTCAGGCAAGGGAGAAGCTGCTCGAAGGCTCATGCTGTTAGTTGCTTGCGCAGTCTTATTGTGGCAGCCGCTCTATGGGCAGAACGCCGGGAAGTGGGAGACACCTCAAACTATCGATGGCCATCCCGACCTGCAGGGCGTATGGGGTAACAACACGATAACGCCAGTAGAGCGACCGCAAATGTTTGGTGATCGACGCTATCTAACCGACGAAGAGCAAATACTTCTGCGGCGACGCATAGCTGAGATAACCGAGGGAGATGAAGATGCTCTTTTTGGTGATGGTGTGTTTGAAGCGGCACTGTCCGGCGAAGTGAGGTCCTATGACCCCAGCACTGGCAACTATGATCAAGCCTGGCTGGTAGAACGGGAAGTGCATGATCGCACTTCTCAGATAATCGATCCTCCCAATGGACGTTTCCCGCCGTTGCTTGGTGATGCCGATGGCGTAACGTTTAATCGTCCACAGCGAGGCAATACCAGTCCCGCATCGTGGTTAGATCTTACTGTTGATGATCGCTGTATAAGCTATGGTGCACCTTATCTGAATGCTGGTTATAACAGTTATTGGCAAATCGTCCAGTCAAAAAACCATGTGGTCATCGTCCAGGAAATGATGCACGATGCGCGCGTCGTACCCCTTACCGACAAGCCCCACGTAGATGATAAAATAGGCCTGTGGCATGGAGATGCCCGTGGTTACTTCGACGCAGAGTCACTGGTCATCGAAACCACTAACTTCTCCGGCAAGAGTACCTTTGGGCATAATCGATCGAGAGTAAATATCGAGCGATTTACACGACTTAACGACACCCAACTGCTTTACCAGATCACCGTCGACCAGCCGGATACCTACTCAGCTCCTTATACAAGAGAATTCATCATGGATTCAACGCCAGATCCGATCTATGAATATGCTTGTCATGAGGGTAATTATTCCATGGCGAATATCTTGCGCGGCGCAAGAGAACAAGAACGACTGTCCCAATAAAAGCCCAAAGGAGTTGGAGTAATTTGATCGTTACAATTTGACGATCATTTCAACACTCGGCTTCTTTGATCACACAGTATAACGAATTAGGAAAGAGAAGATTTATGCCAGGTTTACTTCCCAATATCGATCCCGATGGATTATTAGAATATTCTGTTGTATTTACAGATCGCTCTGTCAATCATATGTCGCAGTCTTTCCAGACTGTAATGAATGATGTTTCATTAACGCTAAAGAAAGTTTATCAAGCCGATGCAGTGGCAATCGTTCCTGGTGGTGGATCGTTCGGCATGGAAGCGGTTGCGCGGCAGTTTGCTACCAACAAGAAATGCCTGGTAATCAGAAATGGATTCTTCAGCTTTCGCTGGTCACAGATCTTCGAGATGGGGGATATTCCCTCAGAAACACTAGTCCTGAAAGCCAGGCAATTGTCGGCGGAGAGCCAATCTCCATTCGCACCGGTGCCCATTGATGAGGCTGTCCAAACAATCGAACGCGAGAAGCCTGACATCGTCTTCGCTCCCCATGTAGAGACAGCTTCAGGCATCATTCTGCCCCCTGACTACCTCGCGGCACTCGCGGACGCCGTGCATGGGGTGGGAGGCATTTTTGTATTGGATTGCATCGCCTCCGGGACCATCTGGGTTGACATGAATTCAAGCGGCGTCGACGTTCTTATCAGCGCGCCTCAAAAGGGCTGGAGCTCATCGCCTTGCTGCGCACTGGTTATGTTAAGCGCATTGGCACTGGAAAAGATGGAAGGTTCCTCGAGCACCAGCTTTGCCTGTGACCTGGGCAAATGGTTGCAGATAATGCAGGCCTATGAGAATGGTGGACATGCCTACCATGCCACCATGCCCACAGATTCCATCACTCGATTTCGAGATGCCATGCAGGAAACCGAAAGTTACGGATTCGAAAAGGTGAAGATGGAGCAACAAGAACTGGGTGACAAAGTTCGTGCAATGCTGGCAACAAAGGGAATAAAGAGCGTAGCGGCAGAAGGGTTCGGTGCTCCTGGCGTGGTGGTGTCTTATACCGACGATTCCGGCATACAGACTGGGAAAAAGTTTGCCGAGGTCGGCTTACAAACAGCCGCCGGCGTACCCTTGATGTGTGATGAGCCCGAGGGCTTCCAAACCTTTCGATTGGGATTATTCGGCTTGGACAAGTTGCACAACGTCGACAGAACCGTGCAAACGCTTGAGGCGGCGTTGGATAAACTAGAATAGCAGAGTAAATAGATCTGTCCCTATTTACTGACCCCTTTGATTACTCCGCTCAGGAATCACTGGTTCTATGCCCTCACTGGCAAGATGATCGCGTATCGATTGTTGCAGAGCCATATTCCTGTCTCGCATACCTTCCAGGTTCGGTATCCAGCTGTTCATTGTCGATCCCAGGATACTGATTGCTCCGAGAAACTCCGGGTGTCGCGGGAAGTCTTCTATAGGTTTGACTATATACAGCTCCCGAAAAAGTTCTCCTGTCGCTGCCTGTTTCGCAGGGACCGGAAAGATGTCTGTGCGTGCGATGTCGAGAAGGTCCTGGCGATTTTTGGTTCTGGTTTGCGCCAATAGGTCAATATAGGCAGAGAATTCATAGTAGTCGAATAGTTCCACGCGCAGCGTGTAATCAGCTACCAAGTAAAACTGCCCAGTCTCCCTCAACCCTGTGTAGGTCGGTGAGTTAGGTCGGTGAGCTAGGTCGGAACTGGCTTATGCTTATCGCTTCTGCGTAGGTTTGTATTATCCATTCTTCATCGCGGCTTTCGTCATTGATAATGAAATTCGCCAACTCTGCAGCGGCCCGTGGAGCTGCACTCGAATCATTTATGATGTCGTTAATATCGAAGAGCTCATCTTCAAGCTCAAATAGAATGGCTTCGAGGTTGGCATTGGCGACGCCGCGCTCTACGCTGTCTTGGCGCCACTCCTCGATCTGAAATGCAATCAATATGCCCAAGACCACAACTGTCATCTCGGCGAACAGCCAACGATAGGACTGGTTAGGAACTCGAAAGAAAGCCATCCTTAGAAAGTCTCCAATGGGGATTCAAGCTTATGCAACCAGGGACAGACCAGGTGTTGAGTGCTCCCACCAAAACGTGGTCTGTCCCTATACTCATTGCACCTGCGGCACTGCCTCCATCAACATCGGGATCATCCGGTTCAATGCCTCGCCGCCCGCGCGGGCGCCGGTGTATTTGCCGATGCGCACGTATACCAGGCCGTGGCTTGGAATGATGTTGGTGCTCTGACCACCGGCACCGCGCATGTGGAACGCCTTGAGGGGCGCTCCATCCTCTGTTTCCGAGTCGGTTACCCAGAAAAAGGCGCCGCCATAGATCGGACGGCCATCACTCTGCCAGGCCGGGGCAACGGTGCAGGCATACTCCACATAGCCTTCGGGTAGCAGTCGCTCCCCATTCCATACGCCATCTTCCAGGTACAGGTTGGCAAGCCTGGCCCAGTCGCGGGCGGGCATGAAGGCCAGCCCCTGGCCGAGGAAATTGCCGTAGGCGTCGGTTTCGATCAGGGCGTTGCGAATGCCGAGCTTGTCGAACAGCGCCCGTTGCGGAAAAGCGTGGTAATCATCACCGCGGCCTTCCACCGCCAGCCGGATCAGGTAGCTCGCCAGTACCGGGTCGGTATTACGATAGCGGCCGATGGTGTTCGGTGGGTACTCCTGCGGGCGCGTGGCCGCATACTGGTGCAGGTTTTCACCGCCGGTGTAGAGGTAAACGTGATCGGGGTAGGTGTCGGGATCAAAGTCCGGATCTGCCGGGGCATTGATCATGATGCCGCTGGACATGCGCATGATATCGCCAATGCGGATCTGCTGACGTGGATCGTCTCGTGCCAGCTGCCATTCCGGTATCGGTGCTTCCTGCCATAACTCGTAAGCACCCTGCTGGATAAGCACGCCCATCAGCGTTCCGGTGAGGCTCTTGGTCATCGACCAGCTTTCCAGCGGCGTGTGCATGTCGACATCGTCGCCGTAGCGTTCACCGATAATGCGTCCTTGGTAGGTCACCACCAGACCAAGCGTGCGTGCCTCCGGTGGCCCAAAACCCACGTCTATGGCACGTTCTACGAGTTCTTTGTCAACTCCCGCCGGCCAGGGATCATCAGACAAAACGTCACCCATGGGCCACGGCATAGACTCTGCAGGGGGCAGGTCAGGCTCGATGATCGAGGGAGTGAACAGCAGGGTCTCCTGTCCCATGGGGCGGGTCACACAGCCCTGGCTACCATAGCGCCGTGCAATCCGGGTCACCCCGTCAGGCAGTGTCAGGGCGATAAGTTGGCGCTCGCGGTCGACACGCGTGTCGACGACGTGCTGGCGTTGATCGAAAGGTGAGATGAAGCCACCCACGTTGGCCGCCGCGTCATCGGGATCGAGACCGGTGATGAAGACGGCTGAGCAGAGGATCTTGGCATAGCCTGCCGTGTAGTGGTGCAGCGCCTCACCTGGCGGTGGCACGTAGTCGTTGTCCAAGCGGAAATAGTCGGCGCGGGCGTTGACACTATCTAGCGAGCCATCGCTGCTTGGAGGCCCGGAATCCGAGTCTGCTGCATAGCTATAGGCAGTGAGGATGGACAGTAAGGTAAAAATTAGTGTGAATGCAGCGGCGGAGGATCTTCTTTTCATTGCTTTTCTCCTGTATTGATAGGTGGATTGTAAGGGAGCAGACTGCATTTTTGAACACTTCCACAAAAACATTATGGTGTGGTCTGTCCCCTTTCCCCACAAATATAAATAGGGACGGATCCATTTTTTGAGACAGCTGGCCGCTGAACGATGGACTGCGGCAAAGGAAATAGATCTGTCCCTATTTTAAAACGTTCCACTAACTCTAAATGTCAATGTCCTTCCAGACCCGGTGCACCTGTCTTCGATCTCTTCCAATACGCCGGAAGAGATTCTTCCCACGAAACGCTGCCGTTCGCGACACCCAAGGCCGCTGAAAGGACGAAACACATCGAAACGATAGGTAGTGCCGCGTCGATCCACGTATTCTGCGAAGAGAGTGTAGAGAGGATCTCCTGCCGCCAACTCAATGTCATCGATATCGTAGCGTTTGTTATTACCGTCGTGGCGGTTCGACCACAAACCACCCCAGTTCATCCTCCATTGTGGAATGTCATGTCGAAAACCCAAGGAATTGGATCCCCTCATGTGAAACTGAAAGCGGCGATCAATGCCGAGAAAGGGGTCGGTAATACTGGAATTTTCCACACTTAACGAAGTCGTCACATACAAATTAGGTAGGTTAATCATGCGCATGCGGATACTGGCGTTCAATGCAATTCCCCACATCTCACCGTCACCAATATTGCCGTTCGCCGACGCCAGGTTTTCTTCAGAAGTTGAAACATCGATGCGTTCGATCACGTCATGGTGCTGATGGTAGAAGATGTTGGCATCAACTACTCCAATATCATCAGGCAATCGGTACTCAGCATTGAGATCATACTTCCATAGCCACTCCTGGCGAAGATTGACATTGCCAGCGAGAGTATTGGAATCTTCGTCCTCTTCATCATTGGCGGCAACAAAATCGGCAAAACTCAATTGGTTCACAACCTTCTCGATGCTTGCGCCCACTTGCAATTGAGGAGTCACATCAAAGCGGAAGTCGATTTTTGGTTTTACAAAATCAAAATCCCTTTTATTGGAAGCATCGCCTGATTGCGTGATTTCCGACGTCTCATAAAGCAGCGTCGATTCCAAAGACATCCTCTGGTTGATAATCCAGTTGTGAATAACAAAGGGTTCATAACGGATCTCTTCGACTTTCGAGTTGGCGTTGGGTACGGATTGCGGAACCAGGCCTCCGAAAGCCTCTGAAGGTGTCCCGGTTACATTGACCAATCCAAGGGCAAGGTTTGAATCCAGTATAGTCTGTGCACGCTCGGCACCAAATTCAATGTCCTGATCTTGAAAAATGTCAAATGTATAGGAGCTGCGGAGGATGCGCTCCCTGGTTACGCTGGCGGTATCGAGGAACAGATCTTTCTCCTCGGTGCCAGTTGTCAATATTTGATAACGCTCCCGGTTTAAAGACTGATCAGTCTCATTGCTGATAAATAGAATTTTAAATCTATTGCCATTGCTTCCGAGGTATTCGTAATCACCGCCTATTTCCCAATTTTCGCGTGTTACCGGAATATCTTCTCGCTCTAGAGTTACGATGTTCGGCGTCACTCTTAAGTCCGTTGTCCGGCGAGTTACATCGCTTGGATTATCATTGTCAGAATAGAGGGCGTTAAAACGCACACTGTTACTTGAGTTAAAAATATAGTTAAGGTTCGAACTGAAATTGTAGTTGGACTGATCACGAATTTTCTCTTCACGAACTAGATCATTCGGGGAGAAATCACCGAGGATGCTGTTTTCCTTGCCAACTGAATAGTCGTAACGTTCTGTTGCCGAAGCATTCAGCACATAACTTAATTCCCCGGCCTGCCCGCTCAGAGAAATCGAGCCACCCGGTCTTATTTCATGATCCAGAGAGCGAACCGCATTCGCTTCGTAGGAAATACTGGTGCTGGGCAATTCTCCGAATAACACAACGTTAATTACCTGACCACTGCCCCTTACATCCAGCTCACCGGATGTGCCCCGAATGATCTCAAAGTAGTCAACCTGATCAGCGGTGATGCGATCTAATTGGCCCCCAGTTTGATTGTTCTTACCTGCTGTGCGTTTGCCATTAATTAGAATTTCATTGCCGCCGCTCTCGCCACTACCAAATCCACGGCCGCCACTGGAGGGGTCTCCGCCAGAAGATCCGCCTGAAGATACACCCCGGGGAACCGCAGCAGAACCACCTGTCGCCGAACCGAAGCCTGGAATTCGATCCAACATGTCCTGAGCCGTGACTGGATTGAATTCAGCAAAGTAGTCGGCGGGATAGATCACTGTAGATTCTTCTCCGACATTATCTTGAGAAAAACTCACGGCCGAGAAACTGAGAATCAAGCAGAGTGCTGATAGTCGGATGTAGCAGTCCATGTGTAGTAGGAACTGCATGGGCTTGATCCCAAATCTATTAGTAGCGATGTGCAGCATTTTTTGGCATTGTAGAATAAAGACCGGCAACTAGAACTTGGCAGCAATTTGACTCAAATACAAAGCAAATCTGGAGAATCAGCGTACTATTTTTCGAAACTTGTGGACGCTAGTAAATAGGTTAGTGCGGGACAGACCACCTTTTTGAACGATTGCTTAATCATGCCCTGTCTCTGTTTTCCACGAAGTAGATTACGGCTGAACGGTGGGCCGCAGTAAAAAAAATAATTCTATCCCTGTTAATAGGAGAAGCACCATGTCATCAAAAGAACGACGTACAGTCCCAGCTGAAGCAGTTGAAATATACACCCAGTTTGTCCACAGTGATATCAGTCGCCGGGCATTTCTTAACGGCGTGAAAAAATTGGCTGTTGCCGGTCTCAGTGCCACTGCTATTGTGGAGGCGCTGATGCCGAATTACGCGATGGGGCAGCAAGTGTCGCGCGAAGATGAACGAATTACCACCAGTTATGAGACCTTGCCATCCCCTGACGGCAACGGCTTCATAAGAGGTTATCTGGTACGCCCCTTCAGTGCCGACAGTCGTAGCGAGACACCGTCCCAGCTTCCAGGCATTATTGTTGTGCATGAGAATCGCGGGCTTAATCCTCACACTGAAGATGTCGCCCGACGGTTTGCGCTGGCCAACTTCATGGCTTTCGCGCCGGATGTGCTCACCTCGGTCGGTGGCTATCCGGGTGATGACTATCAGGGTGGGCAGCTCTTTCGGCAGATCGACAATGATAAAAAGTTCGAAGACATTGTAGCCAGCGCGTTATGGCTGAAAAATCGTGAGGACTGCACGGGCAAGATTGGCGTGACTGGATTTTGTTATGGTGGCAGCGTTTCAAATCAACTCGCTGTCAGGTTAGGAGAGGATCTTGCAGCGGCGGTACCGTTTTACGGCGGAGGTGCTGACGCGTCGGATGTGCCGAATATCGAGGCAGCGATTCTGGTACAACACGGCGCACTCGACACGCGCCTGGTTAATGCATGGCCGGCCTACGACGAAGCCTTGACCGCCAATAATGTCACACACGAAGGGCATATCTATCCAGGTGCGGTGCACGGCTTTTTCAACGACGCGACACCTGAACGCTACCTTGAGGCCGCAGCGACCGAGGCGTGGACACGCACCATCGATTGGTTTAATCGGTATGTCCGGGAATAGGGATAGTTTTATTTTTCCCGCAAAGCGTCGCTAATTGCAGAAGATAAATCATCCGCCTTTCTAGCGACCTGGCCTGCCTCCACCTATACTACTAGCTCGATAAGCTAACTACAGGGAGTGTATAATGGCTATCACGACTTTCGACACCCATAAATTTGTTCGCCTTCTGGAGCTGGCAGGCGTTCCACTGGAACAGGCGGAAGTCCAGGCAGAAGTTCTCACAGAGGCATTTATGGTGAACTTGGAGTCACTGGTTACCAAAGAATATCTCGAGTCGCGACTGACAGCCAAGTTTGCTGAGCAGGATGCTCGAATTGATACACGTTTTGCTGAGCAGGACGCTCGAATTGCTACTCGTTTTGCTAAGCAGGACGCTCGAATTGATACTCGTTTTGCTGAGCAGAAAGCCTTTATGGACAGCGCCTTCGCCCATATCGACAGCAGGTTTCGTTTTCACTCCTGGACCCAGGCGATCATCGTTGCCGCGGTGATCATGCCCTATCTGGAGCGGCTGGCGGCATAACTCCGCAATTAAGTAAAGGTGCCGGCGGGACTAAATTTTAATCAAGCTCACAATTGATCAAAATTTAGTCCCGCCGGCACCTTTATTTGGACTCCTTTATTTGATCAATCAATTATCGCCTGCTGCACCGCGTTTTCGAAATCCATCTGGGTACGCCCATGGGGTTGTTGTAGAAATAGCACGCCTGTCAGCTCTTCTTCAGGATCTGTCCAGGTTCGAGTGCCGAAGGCGCCCGCCCAGCCAAAGGCTCCCGCACTTCGACGTGCGCCCGCGGCAATCGGATCTTCCGTCACATAAACCGTGTAGCCGAAACCGAGGCCATCCTGAACTCGGCCAATCCCGTTATAAAGGCCACCTGCCTGGTCACTGCCCATCATTCGAATGGACCGGGGGCTAAGCAGGCGATTGCCAAAGAGTTCTCCGCCGTTAACCAGCATTTGCTCAAACTTCAGGTAATCCTCAGCAGTACTGTTGAGTCCTGCCGAGGCAGAGAAGTAATTGGTGGGGTTGTCGAAAAAGGGAGACATGTCGCGATCTGTAATGACCACACGTCGATCTCTGTATTCCTCAGGCACATTGAACCAGGTGTTATTCATGTCCAGCGGATCGAAGATGCGTTCCTTAATGAACTCATCGTAAGGCTGCCCGGAGACTATTTCGACAATGCGAGCCACAACATCCAGGCCCACTAAACCGCTATAGGACCATCGATCGCCGGGTTGAAAATCCAACGCTCCAGAGGCGTAGCGAGCCATTTCAGTCTCTAAGGTTCTACCCGGTGGCAGAGGAAAAGGCGCCGGTGTTTGCAGTGTCGAGCCCAGCCCCCCGGTACCAAGGCCAGAAGTATGGGTCAGTAAATCGTGGATGGTGATTTCCCGACGAGCCGGCACGAGACGATGTTCCGGAAGATTGTCCCTATCTATTCGTCTGGGGCTAATATTTTCATCAACGGGTTGCTTGAGTACAGCCACTTGCATGTCAGCAAATTCTGGGAGGTACCTGGAGACAGGATCTTCGGGGCGGATAAGCCCTTCCTCGATCATCATCATGGCGGCAACGCCTAACACCGGCTTGCTGGAACTCATCATGATGAAAACGGAATCTTCCTGCATGGGTCGATTGCTTAGTTCATCCATCAAACCATGCGCCTCGAAATGCACCAACTTGCCGCGACGCGCGACCGCAGTGACAGCACCTTGAATATCGCCTGCATCGATGTGTCGCTGAATGGTGGTGTTAATTCGCTCCAGGCGCTCCGACGACATGCCGACCTCTTCCGGAGCTGCCCTGGGAATCTCGGCAGCCCAGCTCGTATTTGCGAGCAGCAAGCCAGCGCTTAATAGAAGTACGAGTAAAGATGTTATTGCTTTTTTCATAGTAGTTGTCCTAGAAAATAAAAGAGGTTGGAGGGACCAAATTTTGATCAGTTGTGAGATCGGTTAATAAATAATCCCTCCGACACCTTTATTTGTAGCTTACATGACGCAGGGTTGAGGGGCGACCCGCCTGGGTAACACCAGCGGAGCAGGTGTCACCCTGTCTTCACTGGCGAGTTGGTCGAAGGCCGCCTGCTGCAGACCCTTTACCTGCGGAACAGTCATACCCAATTCGAACCCTGAACACTCGTTGTCACCGAGTGAGCGAGGATCGAGCCCGGTGAGGTTACCGAATACGACCAGGGCTTCGAGATAGTAACCCCAAATACTGGCGTGATAGTGATCAAAGGTCCACAGATCAATCTTATCCAGTTCGATGCCATCGTAGGGATTAGGGTCGGCGAGGCCGGAATCCATCGCCCGTGTCCAGGCTTCCCCTACGGCATTCACCGATTTTACTCCGCTAGCACCAGCGGCCGCCCGGTCATAGCCGGCACGTACATCGCGCGCCATCTGACCAATGGGTTTGCCTGACCAGGGGCGGTCAGGCAAGTAGGTCATGTCTGCGCGCGACCAGGTTGCAGTGAGGAAAACCTCGACCTGCGGATTGACGCCTTGTAGAAATTCGGTCATTTGTGCGGTGGTGCTAACGAGCAATTCGGAATCACCCGGCTCAGTTCGGTTCAGTGTGCTGAAACCATGCATCACAACCTTATCCCAAGGTCGGCGACCAATTACGCCAAGCTTGTTCTCCAGGTGAAAATCCAGACCACTACCGGGCTGCGTTTCAAGATACACGTCGTAGTCGAGCCCGGCCTGATCCGTGAAAGATTTGAACAGAGCCGGCACACCGCCGATGCCTTGGATATTAAGGTCAGTCACTGTGTCGGCTCGATAAAACCTGACGGCAGAACCGTGGCCGTAAGTGAAGCTGTTGCCAATGAACAATACGCTAGTGTCGGCGACAGCGTTGGCGGCACTAAGTGAAAGAACCAGGGTTGCGAGCAAAGCAGATGTTAGTTTCATTTGATGGTCTCAGTTGCGGTAAGGGTTCGGGGTTCGGGGTTTGGGCGTAGAGGCTACTGGTAAAGGTCACCAGCACCGGGAGTATCAGGGGTTGAAAAAAGCTGGATTTGTTCATTGTCATGCTCCTTACTTTACCAAGCATGGCATTTTTCACATCGCCTGTCATTTGTCGAGACACAATCCCTTTTTAGCCTGGATTCTTGCTGATTTTTGTTTTAGCTGGCTACACTTCCCAAAGACGAAACGTTTTACAGGGACTATAATCGCGATCAGCACTTTCGATACTTTGAAGTTTGTGCGAAGGCTTGAAGAGGCAGGGGTGCCTTCGAAACAAGCCGAGGTGCTTACCGAGGCGTTTAACGTGAATCTGGAATCATTAGTCACCAAGGAGCATTTAACTGCCCGCTTCGCGGAACAGGATGCCCGTATTGACACACGCTTCGCCGAGCAGCAGGCCTATATGGATATTCGCTTCGCCCAGATCGATAGCAAATTTCGGTTTCTCTCCTGGACCCAGGCCATCATAATTGCTGCGGTGATCATGCCTTATTTGGAACGGCTGGCTGCTTGATCCGTCTATCCCCGGTTACCCATACCCCCCAAAATCACAAACTTTCCCCAAAAATGTGGCCTGTCCCCAGTTTCTCCGTTATAAATACCCATCGATAACAAGAATAATGGATAACAGCATGTCAATCTCCGCTATTCTGCATGTTCAGCACTCTTCCAGGCGCCTGTTCGCAGTCTCTCTAGTCATTGCTGCATTCGCGCCAATGGCTGCAGCTCAACCGTCGTTATTGGATAACTACAGCCCTGTCTCCCTGGAAGAATTGGCAAACCCGCCGGCAGGGGATTGGTTAATGTGGCGACGCACGGCCAATCACTGGGCCTATAGCCCACTGGATCAGATAAACAAAGATAATGTGGCCAATCTTCGCCTGGCCTGGGCCTGGACCATGGAGCCGGGCAAGCAGGAAACTACACCCCTGGTTCACGATGGTGTGATGTTTCTGCCTCAAGCCTGCGATTTTATCGAGGCAGTAGATGCTACCGATGGCACGCCGCTGTGGGAGTATCGCCGGGCGACTGTCGATCATGTCGCGCCGCTGTCTTGCGCCAATCGCAATGCCACTCTCTACAAAGATCAATTAATCATCGCCACGCGCGATGCGTATATCGTGTCTTTGAATGCAACCAGCGGCGAGGTTACCTGGGAGCGACAGATCGGTGATTGGACAGTTGGGCAACACTATTCGGGTGGGCCGCAGGTGTTCGATGGCAAAGTCATTACTGGCATGTCCGGTTGTTACTACATTAATACCAGTTGCTGGATCACCGCCCACGATGCCGACACTGGTGAGGAGTTATGGCGCACTAACACCGTACCAAGGATCGGTGAACCCAACGGCGAGAGCTGGGGCGACCTGCCCAACGAATTACGTCGCGGCGGCTCAGCCTGGATGCCTGCGAGTTTTGATGCCGAACTCAATATGATTTATGTAGGCGTGGCCGTACCCATACCCTGGGGTTCGATCCAGCGGGGTACTCGCGGCGGTGACGTGCTCTACACCAACTCAACCCTGGCTCTGAACGCCGATACCGGCGCCATCGAATGGTATTTCCAACATATTCCCGGGGGTAACTGGGATCTGGATCATCCCTTCGAGCGGTTGATAGTGGAAACCGAGGTCACGGCCGATGCCGATGGCGTGTCATGGATGAATCCGAACATCGCTTCGAGCCAGCGGCGCAAAGTTATTACCGGCATTCCAGGCAAACCCGGCATCGTGTGGACCCTCGATGCTGCCACCGGTGAATTCCTGTGGGCTACCGAAACCAATTACCAGAACGTGATTGTCGGTGTCGATATAGAAAATCACAAAGGCATCACCAATCCTGACCTGGATATCACCGAAATTGGACAACAGCGACTCGTGTGCCCGACAACCCAGGGTGGCATTAACTGGAACTCGGTCGGCTATAGCCCGCAGACCAATACGCTCTACACGCCCACCAACAATACCTGCATGAATTTTCGTCTGAGGCCGGTAGAGCCAACAGTAGGGCTGCACCATGCTTCAGCAATTTCCAGCCCGGAACTTGGACCGGAAGATAGCGGGCAAGTAGGGCAGTTCACGGCCATCGATGTAGCCACCGGTGCAGCACGTTGGACCTATCGACAACGAGCGGGTATTGGCGGCTCTGTTTTGACAACCGGCGGCGGATTGGTTTTCGTTTCTGATGACGCCAGGAGATTCCGTGCATTCGATGCTGACAGCGGCGATATCTTATGGGAGCAAGTGCTAAGCTCAACAGCCGGTAGTTTTCCCGTGAGCTATAGCGTTGATGGCGTGCAGTATGTTGCGATAGCGGCAGGGGAAGGGGTTAATTATCGACGCCATACACCAGAAATTCGGCAGCGTGGAGGTGGTAATGTTTTGTATGTGTTCAGGTTGCCATGAAATTGGAATAAAGAGGACGGAGGATGACCAATGAATAAGCGAGAGCTCACCGGGATTTTAATCGGAGCGGTACTACTGGCCGGAGTGCTGAGTTGGATGTTCACGGCACCGTACCTTGGAAACGAGGGACTTGCTCGTACGCCCGGCGTAATTCTTGGAGGAACAGCAACTCCGGCCCCGGATGACTTCACGCCGCTCAATGAAAGCGTTCCGCTTCCTTTGCTCATGAAGCAAAGCGGATTCCCACCTTTTGTTACCTATCTGTCCTGGGTGGGCACTCCTGATGGTGTAATCACAGCCACCCACCCGGACGGATCATTATGGGCGCAGCACGTGAGGGACCACGGTGGCGATGGATGGCTGCGGATTGGCGAAGCGACTTATACGATGGAAGCCATCGAAATTTTCGGTGACGAGCGCATCGCCATGATGGAGCAGTGGGGCGCCAAGGTGGGCATGACGCTAGATGATTCGCTCTACGAGGGGGCAGAACCGCTCCGCAACTTTGAGGTCTTTTTCTGGGAACCTAGATAGAAGAGGTAGCTATACGACCCCTTTATCCGATTACAGTTTCTTCAACCGAATCAGCAATGAATCGTCGATCGCTTCTTCCCGCAGATGGCTGATAGCCTGATAGTCCGGATCGCTGATTAGATTGGTAAAAGCCTGAAAATTTGGCCACTCAACCAGAAAAACAAGATCTGCATCGAACTAGCCGAAAAGTGACTGTTGCGGCGTTTACGCATCGCCGTTCTGACCGCCGTGTTTGCTTACCAGCGGACCAGCAGCTTGCAAATATTGTTGATATTTCTCGGCACCCCCTTCGGCCTTGAACCACAGGGCATTCAGCATAAAAAAGGCTTCTGCGTCGTCGATCTCTTGTGCCACTGCCGGATTACTCACTAAACAGACCAGCAGTGAGAGCAGCAAAAACAGCCTACTGAATTGATTGCATATGCGTATTGTCATAAAGTTACCTCTAAAGGAGTAAATAAATAGGGACAGATTTATTTTAGGGTAATTAGTAAATAGGGTCAGAACCATTTTTGGTTAATCGTTGATGAGGAATTAGATCTATCCCAATTTACAATCCCCGTTTTCTTTACTCGTGGCGAAGCGCCGTGATGGGATTGGATTGCGCAGTCTTGAAGGATTGCAGGGCCATAGTTACAAACGCAATTATGACAGCGAGCAAACTGGCCATCGCGAACATGATCAGGTTGAGACCGAGCAGATCAATGCGATAGTAAAAATTCTGCAACCATTCACTGATAGCCCAGTAAGAAACCAGCGAAGCGATCATTGACGCCATGGCTACCAACACCAGTACGCGCCTGAACAGTAATTGAATTATGGAAGTCGCTGACGCACCCAATACCTTTCTCACCCCTATCTCTTTGGTTCGCTGGGCGGTATTGAATGCTGACAGGACATAAAGCCCCAAACAGGAAATGAGGATACAGACGCCGGCGAAGAAGCCAATGAGTTGCATCAGGCGTTGCTCAGACCCATAAAGCTCATTCAGCGAATCTTCCAGCATCCTGAATTCAAACGGAAGCTCCAGGTCGAATGTGGCCCAGCGTTGTTGCAGGAAATCCGTAGTCGAGCGTATGCCACTATCCTCCACGATCACCACTAACTGCAGAGAAAATTCCCGCCGTTGTTCGGTAGTCCCTTCCGAGAGGTCCGGTTGGAACACCGAGAGCAAGATCGGCACTACTTCTTCCTGCAATCCGGCATAGTGAAAATCTTTGAGCACACCAATAACCAAGAGGGGTTCAGCGTCGAGGTCGAAAGGGAGCACTCGTTTGCCAATCGGATCATCCCATCCCATCGCCGCCACCATGGACTCGTTGACCAGCACGGCATGGGTACGATCGGTTTCCCTGCTTTCATCGAATGACCTGCCCAGCACTACATTGATGCCCAGGGTTTCGACAAATCCAAATCCCACGCCCATACTGTTTAAGACCTGATCGGTGAGTACACCATTGTTGTCATCCACGCGCAATGCCGGTATATCCATCAGGTCTCCGGGCATCTGGGAGGCTGTCGTAACACCGATTACACCGCTTTGTTGCAACAGCTCATTGCGTAATTCTGGAATGCGTTCTACCTGATCGGCCCCCTGCACGCGCACTACGATCTTGTTTTTCTTGTCGAAACCGAGAGACAGGGTCTGTACGAAATTCATCTGTACCAGCATCAGCAGGGTGCTTGCGATGACCGCGACGGAAATAATAAATTGAACAAGCACCAGCGTTTCGCGCGTCCTACCGCCACTCTTACCAACACGGTCAGCTCCCTTGAAGGCTGCTTGTGGCGAAATTAAAGACAAGTAAAAAGCGGGATACGAACCTGAGATCAAGCCAATCAATATACTGCCCAGTATCAGGAGTCCAATGCCAGTCGGGCTCATCAACAGCTCAAACTGCAGGCTGGAATCGAACAGTTGCGGAATGTCGGTATAGTTAATCGCGAGAAACGTGAGCAGCAGGGCAATCAGCAAAGAGATAAGTACATAAAAAACAGACTCACCGATGAACTGTCCTACCAGTTGTAATCGGGAAGCACCGATGACCTTGCGCATGGCCACTTCTTTTGCGCGCCGTGTAGCACGAGCGGTCGCCAGGTTCATGTAATTGATGCTGGCGACTAGCAAGACGAACACTGCGATGGCAGCAAAGGCGTACACATAGAACACATTGCCCCGCGGCAAATCATAGGTGGTTGTGGAGTTCAGGTGAATGTCGGCAAGTGGTTCTAACACGAAATTAAGGTTGGCATCGAGACTATATTGGCGCGCCGTGGGAACCATACTGTTCTGGAAAAACTGCGCGGACAGCTGTTCGAAATTGGCGATGTCGTAGTCTTCGTCGAACATCAGATAGGTATACAATCCGATGTTCCACAGCTGTATTAACGCGTCAGATGGGTCGGGATCGCCAACGCGCTCGTAGGACAACAACGCATCGTACTTCAAGTGGCTATTCTCCGGCAGATCCCGAAACACTAGATCGATGCGGTAGTCGTTGTTCTCCGTCTCGATGATTTCGCCGATTGGATTGGCATCGCCGAAGTAGCGTTGCGCAAAAGTCTCGCTCACCGCCATGCTATCGGGTTCGATCAACACTGTCTCTGGATTGCCATAGATCACCTCGTGGGTAAACAGGTCGAACACTGCGTTGTTTGCGGAATAGACATTTTCCCAGTAGTAATCTTCGCCGCGTGATCGCATCAACCATTGCGGCGCTGGCATCGGGAGGAAGCGGGCAAAGGCTAATATCTCGTCGAACTGCTCATGCATCATCCGGCCTGACTGGGTCGAGGAAAGGGCCGCAAAGTCTGCATTCCCATTGATAGAAAACTCATTACTCAGGCGATACACACGCTCGTGATTGGTGTGATGACGGTCATAACTTGTCTCGTTGAGCAGGTAGAGACTCAGGATCAGAAAGCAGGCTATGCCTATGGAGAGCCCCGCTATATTTATCAGGCTGTACGCCTTCTCACGCAAAAGACTGCGAAAGGCGGTTTTGAAATAGGTAGTAAACACTTACCCGTCCCCCTAAAACTGAATTCACTAGCCGAATTGGTTGCACGCATCGAGCAGAAAAACCAGGATGACGTGTTCAATTATTTAAGACGGAGGGGGGTTGGATTGGTTACAAGCAGAGAGAGCACGGAAGTGCTTCCGGATAAAAACTGGATATAGGAAATGGGGACTAATAAATAGGGATAGATCTATTTTAGGGCAATAGTTGACTAGAAATTAGATCTGTCCCTATTTACATCTGCTACTTACTCATGGACCATTCAGCTATGCTGCCCATCGCCATTGCAGTGCCTGTAATTGTATTGCCATTGGCACTGGCACTCATCACGTAGGTCATCGCTCCGTCTCGATCGATCTCAAACGAGATTTGGTTGCCCTCGATAGTGCCTGCTTCGATCGGCCACTTGCGCCCACCGCCCATGTCAAACTCGCCAACCAGTGTCGTGCCCTCGGCTCGCATCGTCACTATGGCGTCGATTGAGCCCATGGGGCTGTCCATTGAAAAATTCCAGGTGCCGTCAAAGGGTGATTGGGCCCAGATTGTGGCTGAGGCAAAGGTAATTAGCGCTAACATAAGTGTTCTTCTGATCATCATAATCTCTCCAATTCGATTAATGAGTATTTGGGACAGATCTATTTGGACTAATTTTTAGCTCTCACTCATTAAACTAGCTATTCCACACAGTATCAATAGAGAATGGGGGGCTGACCACGTTTACAGATCCCTCCATCCCCTTTATAGAATGTAGCTTGCAGGATCACTGCATATCGGGCAGAGTTTCAAACCAGACGATTCTTTATAGAAAAAAATTGGGAGAAGTAACAATGAGAAGCAAATCACTCATTCACCTGGCCACTGCAGCAGTGTTTTTCCTGCTAGCAACGGGCTCGTTTGCCCAGGCGCAGACCAACGGCACTCATATTCCAAGCGCCGAAATAGCGACCGTTTATGAAAATCTGGGTAACACCATCGACCAACAAATCAGAGTGGTTGATATTGGCGACGACATCAATGTGGCCGTTGGCATTTTACAGCGCGTGACCACACGCACCGAAGGAGAGGAAGTAACTGCAATTCTTCATCACCGCGTTACCGAGGTGTACTACATACTTTCCGGTTCAGGCATTCTTGTCACTGGCGGCGATGCTACCGGTGCCGTTGAGTTTCCTGCGGATGTCTCAGCAGTCAGAGAATTGATCGGCCCCAGTGGCAGCCGCACGGTCACCAATGGCCAGACTCAGACGATTTCAGCTGGAGACATAGTCGTTATTCCCGCCGGCGTGCCACACGGCTTTCGTCATATCCAGGAACAGATTACTTACTTGAGCATACGGATTGATCCGGACCAGCTGCTGCCCACCGGGTATGCACATCCTTCACTGGAGCAATAAAAAACGGGAACGGAGGGACTAAATTTTAACGGTATAAAAGGGGTCGGAGGGATTAAATTTTGACCAGCATTTCTCTGATCAAGATTTAATCCCTCCGACCCCTTTATCCCATAAGGTGGCAACATCGAACTAAAAATAATTGGCGCGGGTTACGGACGAACCGCTACTAAATCAACCCAACTTGCACTCAATCATCTAGGGTTTCCCTGCTACCATATGATGGAAGTCATGCGGTCCGGGAATTCAAAGCATGCTGCCTTCTGGTTAGAAGTCGCTGAACAACCCCCAGGCACCCCCCACGATTGGCAGCGGGTTTTTGAGAACTACAGCGCGACCATAGACTTTCCTTCCAGCTGCGTCTGGCGGGAACAAATGGTGGCCTATCCTGATGCCAAGGTACTTTTGACGGTGCACCCACGCGGTGCAGCTGCCTGGTATAAATCCGCGACAGAAACGATCTACTCGGTCCAGGTACTTTGGGAGTTCAAAGTGCTCAGGGCACTCCTGCCCCGCCAACCAGCACTCATAAAAATGATTGAAAAACTGATCTGGCAGCGCACCCTAAATGGCACGATGACAGACAAGCAAGCCGCCATCGCCCATTACGAGCAGCATATTGAGGACGTCAAGGCGACCGTTCCTGTATCACAACTGTTGGTGTTCAGCGCCGATCAGGGTTGGCAACCCCTGTGCGATTTTCTGGGTGTAGCGGTGCCTGACATCGACTTTCCACGAGTGAATGAAACTGCCGATATGAAGAGGGTTATCAGAAAGGCAAGATGGATTTTGAGAACCCTTTTTGTTCTGGCCGGTGCTGCTGTAGGGGGTTTGATATGGTGGCTAGTGTAAAACGTGGTCTGTCCCTATTTTGCGCTCCTTCCTGGTCATAGTAGATCTTTTTTGAGTGTCCGTTAAACTAGTGGAAGTTCACGCTAACCCGATTTATGAACACAACCAATACCAACATATCAATCACACTATGGGGCGCAGGCACCGTGCGCACCCTGCGCCCGATCTGGGTGGCGGAGGAGTTGGGGCTGAAATACCAGCTCAATCCTATTGGCCCGAGGACCGGGGAAACCCGGACGCTCGAGTACACGGTGCTTAATCCGAAACAGAAAGTGCCGTTCTGTGAAGATGGCGAGTTCAAGCTCTCGGAGAGTATGGCGATCTGCCGTTACCTGGTGAACAAGTACGGCGATGAGTCCACCTTGCAGGCACCCGATTCTATCGAACAACAGGCGAAACAAGACGAGTGGCTGAGCTTTATCTACGGCGAGCTTGATGAGACCAGCCTCTATGTCATGCGTCGGCACGGCGCATTGGCGGAGAACTACGGTGAGGCACCCGCCGCCATGATTGCTGCCCGGGATTACTTGATTCGGCAACTGGCCGTCGTTGAGAAGCACCTGCAGCACAATGACTACTTGCTGGATGAGGGATTCTGCCTACCGGACTTGTTTCTCACTACCTGTCTCAACTGGGTGCTTGGCTACGAGATTCCGATGCCGGCGTGTTTGCAAACTTACAGGGAACGCATTCTTGAGCGGCCTGCCTACCAGCGGGCGGCAGAAATAAACCAGAACAAAAATAAATAAAACCAACGGAACCAACCGACCCGGGAAATCTTATGGGACCACTGAACGGAATAAAAATACTGGATCTCACCAGCATGGTATCGGGCCCGGTGGCCGCCATGATGCTCGGCGACCAGGGCGCGGAAGTGATCAAGGTCGAGCCGTTGCAGGGGGAACAGCTGCGGCACCTGGGCGAACCCCACAACGGCGTGCCTGCCACCTTCTATTCCTGTAATCGCAACAAGAAGTCGCTCGCTATCGACCTCAAGTCGGAGCAGGGCAAGCAAGTGCTGTGGCAACTCATCGAGTCAGCCGATGTGCTGCTGCAAAACTTTCGACCTGGTGCCATGGAGCGAATGGGCTTTGGCGAGGAACTGGCGAGGTTCCGTAATCCCGGATTGATCTACGTGTCCATCAGCGGCTTCGGCGAGAATGGGCCCTATGCCCACAAGCGCGTCTATGACCCGATCATCCAGGGGCTGGCCGGTGCCACTGATATACAGGCGGATCGCAAGGCCGGCCGCCCCGGCATGTTCCGCGTTATCCTGGCGGACAAGGTATCGGCGTTAACGGCGGCACAGGCCGTTTCCAGTGGCCTGTTTCATCGTGAACGCACGGGAGAGGGTCAGCACATCAAGCTGTCGATGCTGGAAGCAACCATTGCCTTCCTGTGGCCGGAAGGCATGTCTGGCCTGACCTTCGCCGAGAAGGAAACCGACGTGCGCAAGACCTTTTCCTCTATCGACCTCATCTACGAAACCAGCGATGGCTACATCACCATCAGCATCATTTCCGACAAGGAATGGAAGGGCATCTGCGAGGCTCTGGGCCGTGATGACCTGATTGACGATATCCGCTTCACCACCGCACTGGACCGGCGCAAGAATGCAGAAGAACGCCGCGAGGTCATCGGCGCGGAAGTGGAAAAATGGCCCAGCAAGAAACTGCTGGAAATGTTCGACGCCAAGGATGTGCCCTGTGCGCCTCTGCTGGATAGAATAGAGTTGCTGGATCACCCGCAGATCGTTGAGAGTGACACTATCCTGCGCGATGAGCTGCCCGGTTTCGGCGAGGTACGCCAGCCAATACCTGCTGCACGCTTTCAGTTAACCGAGAGTTCCTTGCGCCTGCCGGCGCCAAGGCTGGGAGAACACAGTTTGGAGATTTTGTCGGCGCTGGGTTATGACGAAGGGGAGTGTAGGGCGCTCATCGATGGTAAGGTGGTGTTGCAGGGATGAAGAGAAATAAATGGGCGTGCCTCCTGAACAGGCAGAAGCACAGGCGGATGTGCTAACCGAGGCATTTAATGTGAATCTGGAATCACTGGTCACTAAAGATTACCTCGCTGCTCGTTTTGCCGAGCAGAATGCGTCTATAGATACACGATTTGTGGAGCAAAACGCCTATATAGATACGCGCTTTGCCGAGCAGAAAACTGAAATGAAAACTGGATTCGCCCGCCTCGACGCCAAGACCGATCGAAATTTTCACATCTTTTGCTGGACTCAGGGAGTTGTAGTGGCTGCCGTGATCCTTCCCTATCTAGAACGGTAATGGCCCTGTAAAAAATAAATGGGGTCGGAGGGACTTTGTTTGATCAATTTCACAACTGATCAAACCTAATCCCTCCATCCCCTTTATTCTCGGTGGCGCGCTCGCCTCACGGCGCGGGCTCAATACGCAGCAGCGCGCCGTCGTCTTCGGCCGTCAGCAGGTACAACAATCCATCGGGGCCTTCGCGCACTTCCCGGATCCGCTGCCTGAGCTCGGTCAACATCGACTCGCGGCGCAGCTCCTCAGTTCTCTCGTTGAAGACGATCCGCTGCAGGTGGCCCGTGCCCGGTATGCCACCGGTGCGCAGCGATCCGACGAAGAGGTTGCCTTTCCACGCAGGGAACTGGTCGCCGCTGTAGACCGCCATACCCGCGGCCGCGATCGCCGGCAGCCACACCAGGAGGGGCGATTCAATCCCCTCGCGGGTCGGATGCTCGGTAATCCGGTCACCGGAGTAGTTGCGTCCGAAGCTGACCTCCGGCCATCCGTAGTTGCGGCCGGGCACGATGATATTGACCTCGTCACCGCCGTTGGGCCCGTTCTCGTGTTGCCACAGCTCCCCAGTCTCCGGGTGGAGCATGAGACCCAAGGTGTTGCGGTGCCCCAGGGTGTAGATCTCCGGCCGATAACCTCGGTTCACGAACGGATTGTCCAGTGGCACTGACCCGTCGTCTTCGAGCCGAAGCACTTTGCCCCGAAGGCTCATCGGGTCTTGTGCGGCATTCCCGACCCGGCCGCCGGTGGACATATAGATCTTGCCATCACGACCGAAGACGACACGGCCGTTGAGACCCGAGTTGCCCTCGTACGCCTCGGTCACGACCAGATCTCTAACGTCGATGAGCGCTCCCGCCTCGAGCCGGCCCACCGCTAGCGACGGGGCGCCCCAGTCGTTTTCAACCGGCTTGGTATAGGTCAGGTAGACCAAGCCGTTCTCGGAAAAATTGGGATGCAGAGCGACATCCATCAGGCCACCGTTACCGTCGGTTCTGACCTCGGGCACGCCCGAGATGGCTTGCGGGTCGAGCACACCGTCGCGGACGACTCGAAGGCGGCCGGGTCGCTCGGTAACGAGCATTCCACCATCGGGAAGGAACGCGATGGCCCAGGGCTGCACGAGGTCTCTGGTCACGACGCTGACGCGGATCTTGTGCTGCTCAGCAGTATCGAAGACCCAAGGCCCCGCCCCCAACGGTGGCACCGGGACGCCGAACGATTGTCCCTGGGCGTGGCCGCCCACGAGCAGGCCGAGTAACATCAGTCCAGCGATACGAGCGAAGCGTTTGACGTTCATAAGAATCTCCCCGGTCGGTAAAATGGGACAGGTTTATTATTCAAGGTGGACACGGCCGACCTGAATAATAAACCAGCCCCTATTTTACTCAGAAAATAGTCCTATCCCTATTAGTCTTTAAACCCAATTAGTGGCAGTATTGGCGGTAATATCCAGTCCCGAGCCACTATCAGCCGTCCTGCTCGCACCCCAAACAATAAGGAGTCACCCATGAATCCTTCAACTCCCAAGAATCTAATCACTCGTTCCTCTATTTTAGTTTTGTGCCTATTCACTCTGCTCGGCGTCAATTCCACAGTTTTTGGCGATGATGAGGGGAGCGGCATTGCAGGTAAAGAACCCGCCAGTTATCCGCTGTCGCCCAATGACAATTGGGATTTGCTGAAAATTCTCAGCCTCAACCGCGAGCAGGTCATCGCATTATGGAGCCAGGCTCCCGCCGCCCCGATGGCTGAGCTGAACGGACACTACATGGGATTGGTGCCTAACCACGGTGATGTCGAGAATCAACTGGGTACCGGGGATTACATGTATAACGAAGCCTCACCCCGTGGCTTCTGGCTAGGCAAGGCCTACCAGGCGACGTCCGCAACCGAAGGCGTCGGCTACAATCGCTGGCGTTTGCCCGGCGGCAAGGTGGTGCGTAATGGACGATTTGCAACCAAGATGGGCACATCCCTCATCGATGGCAAACCTGCCCTAATGATGTATTACGGCACCTATAATCAGGACTCGACCCTGGTGGATGAAATCCGCAAACTGAACGATTACGTTTACCTGGGCCTGGGTTCAACCGAAGCCGCAGACGGCACACGCAGTGAGCCGGGTCATTTCATGCTGGTCGGGCCCACCGACGAGTGGGTCGGTGTCAGCGATTTCTAGCTAACAAAAAATCAGCAAGTAAGTATGGGGTCAGAGTAACAAACCAACACGGTATTAATACGCCTACACTTACTATTCATTGAACAGTGCACCTTAACCGGGAGGACATCATGCGGGCTCCCGCACTTCCAACTATTACGCGGTTCACCGATCCGTGGCCGACCCTGGTCCTGCTTTGCCTGTTAGTGCAATCTTCGACCGTCCTTTCGCAGCAACCGGCCGGGGAATGGCGAGCGTATGCGGGTGATTCCCACAGTACCAAGTATTCCCCACTCGACCAGATCAACGCCGACAACATCGCCGATCTACAAGTGGCGTGGTCCTGGGATGCGGCTGCCCTCGATGCCTCAGCCGGGGAGTCACCCCGCGGTTTTCGGTCTACGCCACTGAAGGTCGGGGACCGGCTCTATGTGAGCACACCAGCGAATCTGGTGGCCGCCCTCGATCCCGCGACCGGTGAACTTGAGTGGCTATTCGATCCACAAGCCTACCGGTTCGAAGGTGGTGCCCACGGTGGACTGAGCAGTCGCGGTGTGTCGTACTGGAGCGACGGCGCGGGTGAAGAGCGTATCGTGGTCGCCACCGGCAGCCTGCAACTGTTCACGCTGGATCCACAGACTGGTGAGCTGCTACGTGATTTTGGTGAGGACGGTTATGTCGACCTGATGCAGGGCCTCGGTCGCGAGGTCACTCGCCGGAATTACAACATGAAATCGCCACCCACTATGTGCGGCGACACCATCGTGCTGGGATCCATCGTCAATGACCTGGGTTTTACACAGGAAATGCCGCCCGGCCACGTGCGTGGCTACGATGTACGCACGGGAGAGATGAAGTGGATCTTCCATACCATCCCCCAGTCAGGTGAACTCGGGATCGAATCCTGGGAGAACCAGTCGTGGCAGTACACCGGCAACACCAACGTGTGGTCGTGGATGAGCTGCGACGAGGAGCTCGGCTACGTGTACCTGCCAATCGGTACCCCGAGCGACGACTGGTTCGGAGGACACCGTCTCGGAGACAACTTGTTTGCGGAAAGCCTGGTGGCAGTGGATGCGGATACCGGTGAGCGCATCTGGCACTTCCAGGCTGTGCACCACGGCGTATGGGACTACGATTTTCCCACCGCGCCTAACCTGGTGGATATCATCGTCGACGGCGAGCCGATCAAGGCAGTAGCCCAGGTCAGCAAGCAGGCGTTTACCTATGTATTCAATCGCGAGACCGGCGAGCCGGTGTGGCCGATCGTGGAACGACCGGTCCCGCAAAGCACCGTGCCCGGCGAGCGGCTCTCACCGACCCAGCCATTCCCCACCAAACCGCCACCGTTCGACCGGCAGGGAGTGACGCTTGATGATCTGATCGACTTCACGCCGGAGCTCCGCCAGGAGGCGCTGGCGATCGTCGAGGATTTTGCCTTCGGTCCACTTTTCACGCCCCCGATCCTGGCCGGCCACGACGGCAAGGAGGGTGTCATCCAGCTTCCCGGACTGATCGGCGGCGCCAATTGGCCCGGTGGATCGGTAGACCCCGAGACCGGATATATCTTTATTCAGTCCGCAACCTATCCCTGGGTGAACGCGCTGGAGGCACCCGATCCCGAGGAATCAGACCTGAGCTATCGCTTCGAGAACTGGACCCGGGTACCGCCGGGCCCGCAGGGGCTGCCTCTATTCAAACCTCCCTATGCGCGGCTCACGGCAATCGATCTCAACCGCGGTGAGATCGTCTGGCAAATACCCCTCGGGGACGGGCCGCGAGAGAAGGTCAATGAACTGATCGGCGACGGCACCGACGTCGGTCCGCTGGGGTGGGAGGCGCAAGCCGCGGTGAACGGAAACTCGCCGTTGGTGACCAGCACACTGCTGTTCGTCAACCAGGGCGTTTCCCGACAGGAAGACAACCCGCAACTGGGTGTTATGCGCGCCTTCGACAAGGCAACCGGGTCGTTGATCTGGGAGCAGCCAATCGACACTGGACCCCGCGGATTGCCGATGACCTATTTGCATGAAGGGAAACAGTATCTGGTATTTGGAGTCGGCGGTGGCGACTCCCCAGGCGGACTTCGAGCCTACGCCTTACCCTGAGGTCGGGTAGCTCTGGAAAAACTCAGACGAGTAGAAAGTGTTGGAGAAGCAGAGGGGGTCGGAGTAAAAATTATTTTGCAAGAATCCAAAAAATACACAGGAAGAAATAGTTTTTACTCTGACCCCTTATTTACACCGTAAGGAGAATCAAGAAGATGCGTGCGTTAAAAATTGGTTTGCTGCTTGTGGTCGCCCTCGTGGTCGTATCACTGGTGACGCTACGGGTGACCGGCCTGGAGCCCCGATACATCGATCCCAGAACCCCAGCATTTGTCGAAAGCGACCGGACTGCCGGGCCGGGATTGTGGCTCACCGGGGAAGTCGTGCGTGAAGCAGTGACGAATTGGGACTGGGTCAGCGATGTCAACGATCCGATCCGCGGAAGCTCGATAATGCTTGAGACTCGTACCTGGTACGGGATACCCCACTCGGTCACGGTCAACGCTGTCCCCCGCGGCGAGGAACTCTACCTTAGCGGAAGCGAACAAGGTGCCAGACTGGAAAAAGAATTCCCCTACTCAAAAAGATGGTGGACCAACATCGAACGGGATCCTCGCATACGCATGAAGATCGATGGCAAGATTTACGAAGCAACGGTGGCTTTGGTCGCCGATCGAGCCGAAGTTGCCCAATTAATTGGGAGGAACCCCGTCACGAAACAAATTGGTGCAGACGGGCAGGAACAGATCACGGGGGTGAGGCACTATTGGCGCGTTTACCAGCGGAACATTCCGGAATATGGGAACGGCACGTAAATCTAAGTAATCAAGGGGGTCAGAGTAATTTGCTGACTGAGGCGTTCAACGTGAATCTTGAAGAATTAGTGACGAAAGACTTTCTTGCAGCCAGGTTTGCCGAGCTGAAGGCTGATTTCGACGTTAAGTTCAGAGTACTTACGGTAATGGTAGGTATTGTTTTGGCAGCCGTGGTTCTTCCACTGCTTGAGCGGCTGATCTTGCTGTAATGAACAAAAGTAACGGAGGGACTATTTTTAATCCCTCCGTTGCCTTATTCGCTTAAGTACCCAGAAACCGAATCAATTCCGCACTCACGATATCGGGCACTTCCTCGTGTGGGTTGTGGCCCACGCCCGGGATGAGAAACACCTCGCCATTGGGAAAGACTCCCGCGGCGTGGCGAGCTTCATCGGCAAAGCTCGGATAATCTGCTTCGCCCCCCAGGATCAATGTCTTGGTCTGGATGTGTTGCCAGTCGTTAACCACAGTATCCATTCCTCGCATATGACCGGTCAGCCGGCTCACATAGGCCATGCGTGGCCAGTCGCCGCTGAGTCGCTGCCCGTAGCGGATGCGCATATGGTCCAGAAATTCTGGCTGCCACTTGCCATAATTGTCCTCTGCCCATCGCAGCAAGCCCGCATAGACTTGCTCCATGTCCGGGTTCGTGTCGACTTCGCCGGTCAACGGTCGAAAGCCGCGTCCCTGGCGCCGGTCGGTGAGGCCAACCTGGTTCACCGTGACCAGGTGGGTGGTTCTTTCCGGGTAAAGAAAAGCGAAGCGCGTGGACATCTGCCCGCCGATGGAATGGCCTACTATGGCAGCCTGTTCGATACCCAGATGATCCATCAAGCGCGCCGTATTTGAGGCCCACAAGCTGATGCTGTAGGGAATAACCGGCTTGGAGGATTTGCCCCAGCCCAGCCTATCCTTCACGATCACCCGGTAGCCTTCATTGCGTAATGCCTCAATCTGCGCCTTCCAGTACCAGCCGTAATAGAGACCGCCATGGTGAAGTACAACCGTGCGGCCATTCCCGCTACCTGCCGGGGCGACATCCATGTAGGCGATGCGCACGTCCTGGTTATAGATTCGAAAGTCCATGTAATGGATTGGATGGGGGTACTCGAACTCCTCCAGGTTAATGGAGATGGGACCCCAGTCAACCGGTGGTGCTTGCGGTGGCGCTGACTGCGCAGACACAACTCCTGCAAATGAAACTACAAATGCAGATAGCAAGGTCCGTATTGCAAAAGAATGCGCAAAAGAACAGATAGAGCGACGGGACGTAATCATGGTTCCTCCTATCAATCTCGAATGGGGTCAGAGTAAAAACTATTACGCTGCTTTGCAGAGTTCACATTAGGAGAAATAGTTTTTACTCTGACCCCATTTATTCTAATTACTTGATGTACTACCTATGGTTTCAGCCCCTGCTATGGATACTTCTTCATCCTGATTGGCTCTAACCCCACTGGTTGCAATGGCACCGATTCGTTGGCCATTCACAAAGACCGGTACGCCGCCGGCAAAGGTGACGGCGCCTTCGACTTCTTCAATTTCTTGTGCAAGAATTCTTCTGCCATATTCCCCGGAAGACAGACCAGTTTCGTTTACAGCCAGAGCCTTGGCAGTGGCAAAGTCCCAGGTGCGTGCCCCGGCTCCATCCAGTCTCCGTACCATCACCACGCTGTTGTTCTGATCGGTGATCAGGATAGTTACATTCCAGCCCTGCTCACGGGCGTAGGCTTCGGCTGCCTCCATGGCCCTGGTGGCGAGGTCATAAGTCATCAGGCTTTCGTCTTCCTGGGCGCAGGCCGTTGTGGATGACAAAATAAAGAAAAGTGCCATTACATAGTTGTGGAGTTTGCTTGTCATTACTGGTTGCCTTATTTTGATTTGATGCTGAGATAGCGAAGAATAGATGGGGTAAGAGTAGAAATACAGTCCCTATTTACTTATTCAAGATAATCGGTGAAAGTCGTCACCGAACTATCCCGGTGGAGCTTTCGATGTCGATACTGAATAAATGGGGTCAGAGTAAAAATACAGTACTGTATATTTACTCTGACCCGAAGAAGCAAATAGTCTCGCGGAATCCGGCC
>MPLX02040981.1_pt1 | contig 55891 bp, 55 predicted proteins | sample 1617341 | NCBI WGS metagenome assembly MPLX02 (sample SAMN05944804, study PRJNA350692) | marine metagenome | biome: marine; feature: ODZ; material: water; isolation source: 120 m water sample filtered on 0.2 um supor filter | place: Pacific Ocean | collected 2012-04-08 | depth 120m m | reverse complement strand
TCAATAAAATTTGCCTTCTATCTAGTAATTCCCTTAGTCCTGATTTACGGATCTGTTCTTTTTGCTAACCGTGTTAAAAACTGGGAAAGAGGCACGCCGGACAATCGTTCAACTAACAAAAAAAATGCTAAGGCACGCTTTTCAGATTTTAGAGCTGGCGTTTACATGAAGACCCTTTTACGTGATCCAGCTGCCGGAGTAATGCATTCTTTAATGTATTTTCCTTTTCTTATTCTTCTTGCTGTTACAACCACCCTTGAAATAAACCATCAACTTCCAGAAAGCATAAAATTTTTACACGGAGATGTGTACCGTGCTTATACAGCAGTTGGTGATATCGCCGGAACGCTTTTCCTCATTGGTGTTGTATGGGCACTGATAAGACGATACGGACCAAAACGATTTCGTCCATACAGAATAAGAATTAAATCAAAACCTGAACATGCAGTTGTATTGCTGATCTTTTTATCTATAGGTGTAACCGGTTTTGGTGCAGAAGCTTTTCGAATAGCTCTTGTTGAGTCAAGTGCTAGAAGCGCGGAAACGTGGTCAATAATTGGATATCCATTAGCAAAAATTGTTGACAACTCAGACTCTTTGACAAATAACGTGCATGGTTGGCATCAATTTTGGTGGATTGCCCATGTAATTTCATTCATAGCCTTTTTGGCCCTTCTTCCAATAACCATGCTCCGCCACATGTTTACCTCTCCCTTAAATATGTATTTGAAGGATCGCGAACGCCCTAAGGGTGCGATGAAACCATTACCCAATCTCATGGAAACCGAATTGGAGACTTTCGGTGCTTCAGTAATTGAAGACTTTACTTGGAAACAATTGCTCGATACTGACTCTTGCACTATGTGCGGAAGATGCACGAGCGTGTGTCCAGCTCATGCAACAGGAAAACCTCTTGACCCAAGAGAGATAATTCTAAAGACTGGTGAAGTTATGGCTGCAACTGGCGATCCAGTTGTATCACCACCCATTGGAGTTGATGCAGAAATTTCAATTTCAGCCAATTCAATGTTTGAAAGAGTTACACCTGAAGAACTTTGGGCTTGTACATCTTGTAAAGCTTGCGACGAAATCTGTCCTGTAAATATAGAAATTCTCGACAAAATATTGGATATGCGACGTTATCTGTCTCTAATGGAGTCGAATTTCCCAACAGAATTGGGGAATGCATACAGATCAATGGAAAATTCAGGCAATCCATGGGGATTATCACAAGGGTCAAGAGCCGAGTGGATTGATGACTTGGAGGGTGTTGAAGTAATTGAAGGTGGTGAGCCACTCGAAAGCGAATTCCTCTACTGGGTCGGTTGTGCAGGTTCTTTCGATGATAAAAACAAAAAAGTTTCTAGGGCGATGGCTCAACTATTAACTATGGCGAAAGTTTCTTTCTCAATTCTTGGACCTTCTGAAATGTGTACTGGTGATCCAGCAAGAAGGTCCGGAAATGAATACATCTTTCAAATGCTTGCTGCTCAAAATATAGAGACTCTTAATTCGATGGGTGTTAAAAAAATCATCACACAGTGCCCTCATTGCTTCAATACCTTAGGAAACGAATACCCGGAACTTGGAGGTCATTACGAAGTTGTGCACCATTCTCAATTACTTGAATGGCTAATTGATCAAGGAAAGCTTGACATGACGAATGCTGAATTGAACGAACGACTCGTTTATCATGACTCGTGTTATTTAGGACGCCATAATGACGTGTATCAGGCTCCAAGAAAAGTTGTGGCAAGCATTGGAGGTCTTGAAGTTGTCGAAGCGGAAAGACAAGGGACACAAGGAATGTGTTGTGGGGCAGGTGGCGGAAGAATGTGGATGGAAGAAGACACAGGTAAGAACATCAACGTCGAAAGGTCACAAGAATTGCTAGCAACAGGAGCTGACAGAATTGCTACAGCATGCCCCTTCTGTTTTGTAATGATTGACGATGGAGTTAAGGGAGAAGGGGTAGAAGAAACCGAAGTCAAAGTAGGAGATATAGCTATCCACCTTCTAGATGCTCTTCAACCTAAAGAAGATCAAACAAAATCTTTAGAAACCGTCTCACAAGGAAAAGACGAAAACGACTAAAAATTTTCCCAATATCTGCTCGCCCTTGGTCCTTCTTGGCCTCTGTATTTAGAACCAAGCTCTGAGGACCCATAGGGTCTATCAGCAGGTGTGGTCATTTGCACAAAAGAAATCTGACCGATCTTCATTCCTGGGTAAAGAGTGATTGGTAAATTAGCGACATTCGAAAGTTCCAAAGTCAACTGCCCATCCCAACCAGCATCAACGTACCCAGCGGTTGAATGTATTAATAAACCTAAACGCCCTAAACTTGACTTGCCTTCTAATCGGGCAACTAAATCATCCGGCACAGACACTCTCTCCAAAGTGGATCCTAAAACAAATTCACCTGGGTGGAGCATAAAGGGATCGTCATTATTAGCTGAAACCTCTTGAGTCAAATTAGATAAATCTTCTCGAACATCTATATGACCTAAGGTGTGATTCTTGAATACTAGAAAACGATGATCCAGATGAAGATCTACCGATGATGGTTGAAGACACTCCTGGTCAAAGGGCTCAATAATAATTCTTCCATCTTGAACTGCTTTTAAAATTGACCTGTCAGAAAGAATCATGATTCGAATAATAGACTATTTAGAAAGAAATTAAGCATTACCACTCCATGGATTTCGACCAAAAAAATCCCTTATTAGTGGTTCATAATGCTCTAATGGATTTGATTTATATGACGGATCAAAGGCTGGAGAGTCATATTTAGCACAAAATTCCTCACAGTACCCGTAATGTTCGTTTTCATTAAACGCGTCTCTTGCATTCCTATTTCCACCTAAATGGTGCCAGAAATAATAACCCTGAAAAACTCCATGGTTTTTAACCATCCAGTGGTTAGCCGGAGAAACAAAAGGTTTAAGGATAACTGCAGCGACATCAGGATGGTTATATGGGGTCAATACGTCGCCAATGTCATGCAATAGTGCACAAACAATATATTCATCATCACGACCGTCCCGTTCAGCCCTTGTTGCAGTCTGGACACTATGTTCTAATCGGTCTACCGGAAATCCTCCATAATCATTTCTTAACAATTCAAGTTGTTCAAGAATCCGATTCGGTAGAGCAGCTTCCAATTCGCCCCTTTGAGACATTATTAGTTCCCAATCTTCTTTTGTAGATTCGGCAAAAGAAGTAAAAGTTGCTCTTGGTAACTCTTCAATTCCAGTCATCACGCCTCCAAGGTCCAACAATAAAAATCGTAGGTCAGAAACTTACAATATGGCTTGTCGAACTGTACTTTTATTAAAACAACTTTTGCGGGTGTAGTTCAATGGTAGAACTTCAGCTTCCCAAGCTGATAATGGGAGTTCGATTCTCCTCACCCGCTCACACTATATTTATTGTTCTGTAAATAACTTTAAAAAAATTACTAAGATTTCTATATGGTTTTTGAATCAGAATCACCTATTGAAAGCTGTGATTACCACACAGCTGGCGAACCATTCAGAATAGTTGACGCGGGATCAATGAAAGGTTCAACTGTTATCGAACGTCGCTCATGGGCTGAAACTAATCTCGACGATCTTCGTAAATTATTAGTCCATGAACCAAGAGGACATGCTGACATGTACGGCGGTTTTGTTGTCCCACCTGATGATGAAAACGGAGATTTAGGAGTTGTTTTCTTTCATTCAGATGGATTCAGCACAGCATGCGGGCATGGAACAATTGCGCTAGTTACTTGGGCAATAGACAGTGGTTTAATCGAATCAAACTCAGAACTCGTTGAAGTTGTAGTCGATGTGCCTTCCGGAAGGCTATTCACAAAAGCCAAAATGGTTAACGGAAAAGTCGAAAGCGTTACTTTTGAAAATGTACCTTCTTTTGTAAGTATCGAAGAAATGAAAATAGATACAAAATTTGGATCAATAACTATTGACGTGTCCTTTGGGGGAGCCTTTTATGCCTCAATTGCAACTGATCAATTAGGTTTAAACCCAGTCTCAAAACACTTAAATGAGTTGATCGAAATCGGCAGAGAAATAAAATTAGAAACATGCAATCTGAAATTTGCCGAACATCCTTCTGACGAAAGGCTTTCAGGAATATACGGTTCAATTTTTTATGAGACCCTGGAAGAAAAACCTTTAAAACAACGAAATGTTACCATTTTTGCCGATGGACAAGTCGACAGGTCACCATGTGGTTCCGGCACTTCTGCTCGACTTGCTTTGCTTCATGAAAAAAAACAAATGAAAGTTGGTGAGCCTTTCTTTAACTATGGGATTGCAGGTGGAATGTTCACAGGACAAATAATAGATAAAAAAGAAAACACTGTTATTACCTCAGTTGAAGGATCTGCTTACTGTTGTAACAAAAATTCTTTCTATCTTGATCCACGTGATCCAATAGGTCTGGGATTTAAGCTCAGATGAGAGAAATTCCTCACTATTCTGCAAGTGACATTTTTTCAATTGGAATGGAAAAAACTATTTCTGCTTTAAAAACTAGCGTTGCAATAAGTAGCCAACCTATTCCTAGAGAACATATTCCTTTAGATCAAGGAGAGGACTTCCTTCTAATGCCAGCAATTTCTTCAACAGGCATAGGAATAAAACTGGTCACAGTTATGACTCAAAATCCAACTATTGGTCTTCCTCTTGTGCACGGCTTCTACCTGTACTGCGACAAAAAAACCGGTGTTCCTAAAGCAACTTTTGACGGCTCCGCTTTAACTACACTTAGAACACCTGCAGCATCAGCAGTTGCAACAGAAATACTTTCAACAGAAACCACTCAAAGTTTGGGCATTTTTGGTACGGGAGTGCAAGCACGTGGTCATATTGAAGCAATGCTTACAGTTCGTCCAAACATTGAACAAATTGTTATTTCTGGAAGAACACGAGAATCTACTGAAACATTTATTAAGTCTTTAAAAATAAAAAATCGAAAAATTAATGCTGGTTCCCCTGAAGACACCGCTGCCTGTGACCTCATTTGCTCATGCACGAGTGCTCAAAAACCAGTGATTCCTACTAATTCGATTAAACCAGGGGTTCATTTAAACTTAATTGGATCTTTTTCTGATAAGCAGAAAGAAGCCGACTCAAAGTTGATACAAAATGCTGAAATTTTTGTAGATCATCGAACAGCGGCCAAAGAAGAAGCTGGAGAGCTCATAGCTGCCGAACTTGAAGAAAATTGGTCTTTTGAAAATATTGTGGGAGATTTTTCACAATTAATTCAGGGAGAAGTAACTCGAAGTTCCTTAGAAGCTATAACACTTTTCAAATCAGTTGGCCTTGCCACTTGGGATCTAATCGTTGCTGAAATGATATACAACGAAACTAATTAAAAAATTAAATTTTCCCACTGTGCTTGACAGGTCATGACGTGAAAAAATGAAACTTTACAGAAACGACTGAAAATGAAAAACGATTCTTCGAAATCTTCAGACCTGGTTAATGAAGACCAAAACAAACTGTCTTCATTAACTTCAGTTGTCATTGATGAAGAAGAACGTCGAGAAGCACTAAAAAAAGAATCTGAAATAATTTTTCCAGATGACCTTTTACCAGGTGTTAAATCAGAAGGAATTAGCTTTAAAAAAGGTCTACGCCTAGGTGGAGGAGGAGCAGCATTTTTTACTCTCGCTCTTTTATCAGGTTTAGAAGAACTTCAAACCGCAGCTATTAATGTCTTAGCTCCAGATATACGCGACACATTTAATGTTAGTGATGGAACAATTACTTTCATAGCAAGTTCATCAGCAGCTTTTGTTGTCTTAGGTGCACTTCCAATGGGTTGGATGGCCGATCGACTAAGAAGAGTTCCAATAATCGGCTGGGCTAGTTCAATTTTTGCTGGAATGGTTTTTCTATCAGGAATTGCAGTTAATGCCTTTATGTTCTTCTGGGCGAGGTTTGGAGTTGGGATCGCAAAAGCAAGCACAATCCCAGTTCATAGTTCTGTAATTGCTGATACCTACCCCATAGGTATCAGAGGAAGACTCGGTTCATTAAATGGAATCATAAATAACGGATTGAGAGTCGTTAGTCCAGTTTTGGTAGGAGCAATAGCTCTTGCTGCGAATGGTTCAGATGGAATAGATGGTTGGAGATGGTGTTACTACTTACTCGGCGTGCCTGTGGTAATTGTTGCTTTATATTCATTTTTTTTAAAAGAACCAGAAAGAGGAAAGTGGGAAAAAACTGACGTTCTAGGAGAATCTTTTATAGAGGATAAACCCTTACCTATTTCAATGGAAGCAGCATTTTCACGGTTATTGCAAATAAAAACAGTAAAAACAGTCGTTGTCGCTTTTAGTGCACTTGGCTTTGGGCTATTTACTGCACCTGTTTTAGAAAATCTTTTTCTTGAAGACGAATTTGGATTAGATGCCTTTGAAAGAGGAATCAGTGGAACAGCAGGAGGAGTTTTTGCAGTAATAGCCCTTATATGGGTAGGTCCCAAATTTGACCGCCTTTGGAGAGAAAACCCTACTCGAACTCTGCATCTAATTGGTTTAGGAATTGCTTTGGCCGGAATTCTTAAGCCAATTCAATTTTTCATGCCAAACGTTGCATTATTTGTAATAACTGGAATACCTAGTCTGATTCTACTTACAGCTTCTTTTGCGATGGTAAGTCCCATTCTGCAAGCAATTGTTCCATACCGATTACGTGGTACTGGTTCAGCATTAGTAACTCTTTACATTTTTTTTGTTGGCGCTACAGGTGGCGGATTAATTTCTCTTCTTTTTACAGATACCTGGGGTCCACGTGTAACTGTCATAGTCCTCACACTTCCCTCTTCAGTAATTGGAGGTTGGATAATGTACAGAGGAGCGAAATTTCTGAGGAATGACCTTTCGTTAAACGTTCAAGAGTTATTTGAAGAACAAGAAGAAAAACGTCGTAGATCTAACACAAACGAAACAACCCCTGCACTGCAAGTAAATAATGTTGACTTCTCTTATGGCACGGTTCAAATTCTTTTCGATATTTCACTAGAAGTAAAAAAAGGTGAAACTCTCGCACTTTTAGGAACAAATGGAGCTGGTAAATCAACCCTGCTTAGAGTCATTAGTGGTTTAGGAGTTCCCAAAAGAGGAGTGGTACGACTTAATGGACAAACAATAACCTACGCCTCTCCAGAAAGACGAGCGAAACTAGGTGTCCAACAACTCCCTGGAGGAGCAGGAATTTTTAGTGACATGACAGTTCATCAAAACCTAATCATGGGTGCTTTTATTCATAAAAACGATAAGGAAGATGTTAAAAAAAGAATAGAAAACGTATTTGAACTTTTCCCAGAGTTGCACAAACTGCAAAAGCAAAAAGCAGGATCACTCTCAGGTGGTCAACAACAAATGCTCTCACTTGGACGCGTTCTACTCCATGAACCTGAAGTTCTTCTTATTGATGAACTTTCCTTAGGTCTCGCTCCGACAGTTGTTCAAGACCTTTTGGATATCATCGAACGCCTTCAAGAAAAAGGACAAACAATGATTGTTGTAGAACAATCATTAAATATCGCCCTTTCAATTGCTAATAGAGCGATTTTCTTAGAAAAAGGACAGATCCGTTTTGAAGGCTCTGCTCAAGAACTATCCGAACGTGACGATTTAGCTAGAGCTGTTTTCCTTGGTGACGAAGGCGGTTGATGTGATTAGCTCTCTAGAAGTTCTTTTGACCGATTCACCACAAACTCTAGCGGTGTGGACCACGCGCCAGCTTTGGTTTGATGGATTAATAAATGGAATGGTTTTTGGATTGCTAGCACTTGGAATAGTGCTTATTTACCGATCCACTCGTGTAATAAATCTTGCAGTAGGCAATATGGGTTTACCTGCTGTAGGACTTATGGCGCTAATGGTCATCAACTATGGGTTTCCTTATTGGGTAGCTTTACCAATAGCTCTGCTAGTAGGAACTTTAGTTGGATCGATCATAGAGCTTGCTGTAATTCGTCGACTCTTTAATGCTCCTAGAGTAATAGTTTTAGTTGCAACAATTGGAATAGCTCAGTTGATGCAGGCGATCTTGGCTGCATACCCAGATATTGAAAGCAAAAGAGGAGTTAGATTTCCGGTACCAATCTCTGGTAAATGGAATGATGTTTTCGGTCTTCGAATTACCGGTCCTAAATTAACAATCCTGATCATTGTCCCTCTTCTAACTCTCGCTCTGTCTTGGTTTTTGAATAAAACCATTTTTGGACAGACCGTTCAAGCCTCTGCAAATAATGCTGATCTGGCAAAATTGTCAGGTATAAAACCAAAAGTTGTTTCACTTTTTGTTTGGACTGTAGCAGGCACTCTTTCAAGCGTTTCTCTTCTTCTTCTCTCAGGAAGTAGGGGTTCCCTAACAGGAATAACAAATCTTGGCCCTAATACTATGACTAGGGCTTTAGCAGCCGCAGTTATCGCTGGGATGTATTCATTTCCAAGAGCTTTAATTGCGGGAATTGTAATAGGTATCGCTCAAGCTCATGTTCAATTTGTTTTTCTAGATCAAGTAGGTCTAATAGATTTCATACTTTTCTTAGTAGTAGCGATTGCAGTAGCATTTCAAAGTCGATCTTCTGATGTAGAGGAAAGTTCTTTTTCTTTCAGCCCACGAAGAAAACCTATTCCAGAAAGACTTAATCAATTTTGGTGGGTTAGGAATTTATCTTCGATAACTCTTTCAGTCCTGTTGCTTTTTGCTCTTGTTCTACCTTTCATCATCACTTTGCCTTCTCGACATCTTCTTTACGCAAGTGTTCTGGCATTTGCAATTTGCGCTGTTTCACTTACTGTTGTTACAGGATGGGCAGGACAATTATCCCTTAGTCAAATGGCCTTTGCTGGCATCGGAGCTCTTGCTGCTGCTGGGTTTAATAGAGGCTTAGATTTCGGCGTTGGTTTCGGCGAAAAATGGCATCTTTTTTCAGTCTCATTTCCTAAATTTCCATTTTTGATTTCAATGCTTTTAGCAAGTCTGGTCGCTGGTATTTCAGCTGCAATAATTGGACTAGGGGCACTAAGAGTAAAAGGACTCCTTTTAGCAGTTTCAACTTTTGCTTTTGCCCTAGCAGCATCTCAATACATTTATAGACGTCCTGTCCTTAGTGGCGGTTACAACCAAAGCGTTCCATTTCGTCGTGGAAGTCTCGGACCCATTGAATTAGCAAGTCAACGATCTTATTATTTCCTCTGCCTTGGAGCTCTAGTTCTAACTCTTTTTCTAATAAACAGACTTAGAAAGAGCGGCATAGGGAGATCAATAATAGCTGTAAGAGAAAACGAAAATACTGCTGCCGCATACACTGTGATTCCTCATAGAACAAAATTAATTGCTTTTTCTTTAGCAGGATGTTTAGCAGGACTAGGAGGGTCGCTCTTAGGAGGCTTAGTTCAAAACATACCTTTCACTGAACGATTCTTTATGATTAGCAATTCACTTAAAGTTGTCTCAATGGTTGTAATTGGTGGCCTTGGAACGCTTATGGGTCCAGTTATTGGATCCATGTGGGTAATTGGGTTGCCAGCAATATGGCCAGAAAATGATCTGGTTCCACTTTTCACATCAAGTATTGGACTTCTCGTACTTCTTTTATATTTCCCAGGTGGTCTAGTACAAATTGCTTATTCAGCAAGAGATTCTTTATTGAACTGGGCTGAACAAAAACTTGTAGTTACTCCAGTTAAAACAACTACGACTCCACCTGCTTCGCTAAAGAAAAATACTGACGTGTATCAACCATCTGGAACTATTTTGGAAACGACAAATATTTCAGTTTCCTATGGAGGTTTAATTGCAGTTAACGCCGTAGATATAAAAGTAAATTCTGGAGAAGTTGTAGGTCTCATCGGAACTAATGGTGCCGGCAAATCAACACTTATGAATGCCATAGGTGGATATGTGCCTTCAACCGGAACCGTAACTCTGTTAGATGATGACGTCACACACTTAACTTCTGCAATGCGAGCACGTAAAGGTTTAGGTAGAACTTTTCAAGCAGCTCAACTATTTCCTGAGTTAACTGTTAGGGAAACAGTCCAAGTGGCACTTGAAGCAAGGGAGCGTGCGCGTCTGTTCCCAACTGCATTATCTCTTCCAAATGCCACTCGTAACGAAATCAATAAAACAAAGCAAGCTAATGAATTAATTGACTTTCTGGGACTAGGTAGATACGCAGATTCTTTCATAGCTGAACTTTCAACAGGGACACGACGAATAGTTGAATTGGCTGGCCTTTTAGCTTTAGATGCAAAAATGCTTTGTCTTGATGAACCAACCGCTGGAATTGCTCAAAGAGAAACTGAAGCTTTTGGCCCGCTTCTGAAACAAATTCAAAAAGAACTTGGTGCATCAATGTTAGTAATAGAACACGATATGCCGATGATAATGGCGCTTTCTGATCGCGTTTATTGCTTAGAAGCAGGAACTATCATCTCAGAAGGTCAACCTTCTGAGGTAAGAAACGATCCAGCAGTTATAGCTAGCTATTTGGGAACAGATGAAAGAGCTATTAGTCGGAGCGACACTCAATAACTTAATTATTCATCACCATCGCTACCGGATCGACCATCTAATAAATCTTTCCTTATTTCAGATTTAGGCTTTTCAATACCTACCTGATTTTCAACTTCCCTCACCCAAACTGTTCTTTGAGGGAAAGGAATCTCTATGCCGTTTTCGTCAAAAGCTTTTTTCAAACGAGCTCTGATTTTTCTAGCAGTTGACCACTGTTCTCCTGCTTCAGTTTTAACAGCTAAACGAATCGAAATTGAATCTGCGCCAAAGTTTTGAACACCCCAAATTTCAGGCTCTTCAAGAATCGTCGCTGATTCCAAATTTTCTTTCCATAATTCATCCGCAACCTCTTTAATAACACTTGCTGCTAAATCAATGTCCGTGTCGTAAGCAACATCAACATCTAAAACAGATCGAGCCCAAATCTGAGAAGAGTTGCAAACTCTACGAATTTCTCCGTTAGGCACTACCCAAACTGCGCCATGTACATCACGAAGAACTGTTGTCCTTAATGAAACCCGTTCAACTGAGCCCGATGCTTCACCTAAATCAACAAAATCACCTTCCGCATACTGATCTTCGACAAGTATAAATATGCCTGCAATAAAATCTGATACCACAGACTGAGCTCCGAAACCAACGGCGAAACCTACAATTCCTGCACCAGCTATTAGTGGCCCCAAATCAAATCCAATCTCACCTAAAGCCAGCAAAACTCCCAAACTGTAAGTAGTTAATGTCGCAAGAGTGCTAAGCAAACCTCCTAGTGTTTTAGCTCGTTGACGGGACCGCTCTGCTCTTTCTCGATTTTTTTGTAATCGTGCCTTTGCTCGCCTTCCAACTCGAGCAACCAAAGCATCAGACTTTTCTTCATCATCTATAAGTGATCTTTCTTTGACGAGCCTGTCTACAACTGTACTAATTGCCTTCTTTAGTATCCGATTAGCTACATAAGCACCAACAAGAATAAATACGATCTTTAAAGGTTTTTCAACAGCCCAGGCAGATATTTCCGCCAAACGTTCATTGTCTGAAACATCCCAGATCCATTCACAAACAAAACTAGGTTCCAAACCACAAGCATCTGTCAATCCCGATGGATCTACTTGAGCAATAACCCGCTCGAACATTAATTCACCTCCACGATGGCATTACTTTAGTAATCAACACTGAACTACTAAGTAATTCAACCAATTAATCCTGCTAAAGACCAAACTGCAACAATTAAACCAACAATTATGTAAATAAAGCTTCGCCAAAAAGGTGCTCTTCTTAAATCCTGCTTATCCCGATTTTTAGGTGGATTTAACAAAGCAGCAAGATTTCCCAAAAACATTGCCGAACCAAATGCTAGAAGGAGCCATTCAAGTAATTTTTCGCCTAATAACACAGTTAAATTTAAAAGTTTCTTGGTTCATTAATGGAACCAGCTTTTGATATTGCAGAATCAGATTCATCAGCTCTTGAGAGGTCAGCAAACTTAGTGAAGTTAGGCATATAGGCTAAGCGAACTCTCTCAACTGGGCCATTTCTATTTTTAGCAAGATTTATTTCAGCAATTCCCATTTCGTTACTCTCAGGGTTATATATCTCATCGCGGTAAATAAACATTACTAAATCTGCATCTTGTTCAATAGATCCGGACTCACGAAGGTCTGAAAGCATGGGTCTCTTATCTTGTCGACTTTCCAAACTTCTTGATAATTGTGAAATTCCTATAACTGGAGTTTCTAAATCTCTAGCCAAAAGTTTAAGCCCCCTACTTATTTCAGATATTTCAACCTGTCTACTCTCAGCTGCAGATCGTCCCGTCATAAGTTGCAAATAGTCAACAACTATTATTCCTAAATTACCTATACGACTTTTAAGCCTTCTGGCCTTAGCTCTTATTTCCATTATTGAAACGCCAGGATTGTCATCAATATAAATGGGTGCTTCATCTAAATGGCCAATACCTTTATTGATGCGAACCCAATCATCATCATTCATCTGTGCATTTACAATTTTTTGAGAGTCAACTCTCGCCTCTGCGCAAAGAATGCGTTGTGTTAACTCTAAGCGACTCATCTCTAAGGAAAAAATTAATGCAGGATGATTTGAAACGGTTGCTATGTGAGTTGCGATGTTAAGTCCCAATGATGTTTTACCAACAGATGGTCTAGCTCCGATTATTATTAAATTGCCTTTCTGTAAACCAGAAGTAAGTTGATCAAGTCGTTTGAAACCAGTCGGTACTCCTGTTAACCCTTTACCCTGTTGTCTTTCTTCCATTGCATCAAGAGTCTGATCAAGCAAATCTCGCATTTGACCCATGGAATCATTAATTCTTCCTTGTGCTAATTGGTAAACAAGATTTTCAGCTTCGTCTACAGCCCTAGGTACATCTTCAGGTCTGCTATAACCAATTTCTGCCATCTCACTAGCAGCGCCAATTAGTCCACGAAGTGTTGCATGTTCTTGAACAATTCTGGCAAAAGAAGAAGCCGATGTGATTGCTGGCGTAACGGCTTGAAGATCCAACAACATTCCGGGGCCACCAATACCTTCAAGTAATCCAGCACGGTCTAATGCATCTGCAACAGTCACCGGATCAGCTGGTTCACCTGATGCATAAAGACCACAGATCGCATCAAAAACGTGAGCATGAGAAGGTTTATAAAAATGTTCTGCTGAAGTTACCTCAAGCGCATCAGCAATAGCGTCTTTAGATAAAAGCATTGCTCCCAATAACGAAGCTTCGGCTTCGATATTGTGTGGAGGTACTCTCGCTCCTGTCTTTTCTCTTTGCGATGAAACAGGCAAAGAAGAAGGTTCTTCTAAATTGCGCCAATCTTCTTCGAGTGCACTCAAAACTTATCCTCCAAACACTTCACACACGAGGTTCCACTATGCCACTATTGACTTGTGGAACGCTAGAGGAAAACCCTAAAAACATAGGGGAAAAGTGCACTTTTTAAGTGGATCAGTCTGTGGATTAACTTGTGGAATAAACAAAATTAATGGGGAAAACTCTAAACTTCGCTTTGAACATCAACATTTACTTGCATTTCAACTTCAGGATGTAAATGCAAAGTAAATTGATGGGTTCCGATTTCCTTTGCGGTCTCACCCGAAATATCTTTGCGGTCAATCTCTAAACCAACCTGATCCTGTAGAGCTTGTGAAATTTCTGCAACCCCTACCGAGCCAAACAGTTTTCCAGTCTCAGAAGCATTCGCAGAAATTTGAATAGTAATTCCATCTAAACGAGAAATTATTTCTTCAGCATCAGCTTTATCTTCAATAGCTTTTAAAGCACGTTTCTTTTGCATGGCTTCAGCTTGAGCAGTAACTCCAGAAGATGCTACAACAGCTAACCCTCGTGGCAGTAAGAAATTTCTTGCATGACCGCTTGCAACGTCTACAATATCTCCCGTTCTACCCAGACCATCTACATCAAAGCGGAGGAGAACCTTCATGATTCTTCCCCTTCATCAATATCAAGAGCAGCTTCATTTTGATTATCTTGTGTATCAGTAACTTGCGTATCAGTAACTTGTGCATCAGTAACTGAGTCCGCTATTTCTGGATTCAGTTCTAATGAAGAAATTTCTGATGATTCGAAATTTTCACCGTCAGTACTAGGAGGAGGTGTCGTAGGTTGAGGAGGTGGACCTGACGCTCTGTCAGAACGATCATCTTCGTTTCTTCTTTCCCGCCTTTGGGTTGTAACTGCTGCTATATAAGGCATCAAAGCCATCTCTCGCGCATTTTTTATCGCTCTTGCAACAGCTCTCTGTTGTTGAGCATCATTACCGCTGTTGTGACGCGCTTTAATTTTTGAACGCTCAGACAAAAACTTGTTAAGCAAATCAGTGTCTTTATAGTCGACATACTCTATTTTTCCAATTGTTAAAGGACTAACCTTTTTTCTTCGCATCCGACCATTTTTTTCGTCGAATTGAGAGTTTTTAAATTCTTTACGTGCCATCAAAAAGGTTCCTCGTCTGTTGAATATGTTGGAGTGCTATCTCCGGAAGAACTTGAATCACTCATGGTGTTATTTCCTCCACCAGCATCTCCACCCTTAAACTCATTACGGGTTAAATCAGCTGTCGCCCATTTCAAACTTGGAGCAACGTCATCAGCAACAATTTCAACCTTCGAACGCCTTTCTCCATCTTGGTTTTCCCAGGACCTTTGATCTAACCGCCCATAAACAATTACGCGAGAACCTTTAGTAATTGATTCAGAAACATTTTCTGCAAGGTTTCTCCAACATGTGATATCAAAAAATGAAACAACGTCTTCATCATTTTGACCTTTTCGATTCCAAGCAACTCCAAAATTAGCGACAGCTGCTCCAGCTGGCGTATATCTTAACTCTGGGTCACGTGTTACATTTCCGACGATTGTTACCGTATTATCAAATGCCATATTTACTCCAATTCAAATTGCTAGTTAAGCGGTTGTGCCTTCTAAAAGGCCACGCTTCATACCCTCTTCATCTGGAAGACGAATAATTTTATGTCGAACTATTTCACTTCTATCAGCCAAGCGAAGAAGGCGGTCACTCGAATCAATATTTGCTGCTTGAGTAGCTATCTCAAGGACAACATAAAATCCTTCCCATTTATGGTTGATTCGATAACTAAACTTCCGTCTACCCCACGGCTCTGTATCTTTTGAAGACACAACTTTGCCATTTTCGCTTTCAACAGCTGCAGAAATATTAGATAAGTAGCTTGAAATGGCTTCTTCACTAAGATCGCCATCAAATATAATCATTAACTCGTAAGCCCGCATGACAGGCAATCACCTCCTATGGTTCCAAACAAACCCTTTGCTTGTTCAGAGCCCCTATTGGGGCAGGGGAAATACATTTTACCCTTGTTAAAGACAAAATAAAGCTAATCCCAAAAAGTAAGTTAATAAAGAGTTTTTCCATATCTACAAATACTGCTTAAGAGGTGTGACACAAATAGTTATATTGCGCCATAAAGTCCGAGTTCTTCAGAAGTTTCAGAGCTCAAACAATACGATTCACTCTCTGACGGGAAGGAACCACTTTTAACGTCAGTTACAAATTCACGTAATGCGGAAACACCATCTAAATGAAATTGAGCATAGCTACGTACGAATTTTGGAATAATTCTCTTTTCAAAACCTAAAAGATCATGCAAAACAAGCACCTGTCCATCACAATCTGATCCCGCACCTATACCAATTGTCGGTATATCAATAGAAGAAGTAACCATTGAAGCAACTTGAAAAGGAACACCTTCAAGAACAATAGAAAAACAACCAGCATGCTCCAAAGCTTTTGCAGCAGAAACTAAATCCAAAGCACCTTTAGTGTCACGTGCTTGCACTTTAAATCCACCCATTGCATTTACTGACTGAGGTGTCAACCCTAGATGTCCCATAACCGGAATTTCAGCAGATAATAAGGCTTCGATCATAGGAATTCGACTTCGTCCACCTTCAAGCTTTACTGCTTGTGCACCCGCTCTGATGAGTTTGGCAGCGTTATTAACTGTCTCTTCAACAGAAATGTGATAACTAAGCCAAGGTAAATCAGCAACAACAAGTGCAGAAGGTTTAGTTCGCGCTACAGCAGCAGTGTGATGAGCGATATCATCAACTGTCACTTGAAGCGTGTCTTCATAACCTAAAACAACCATGGCTAATGAATCACCAACAAGGATCATGTCTACGCCTGCTTCATCAACCATTCGTGCACCAGGAGCGTCATAAGCGGTAATCATCACTAAAGGTTTCGACCCATGAACAACTTTCTGCTCACGAATAGAAGGAACAGTAGATCTAGACACCAAAATTCTCCTTTTCAGTCCAGCGCACGTAGCTGCCGGCAGATATTTAATATTACCAATAAATTAAAATTAAAAGGTTTGATAATTCTAAAATTTATTTCCACCTAAAAATGCACTTCTCACAAGATGATTCCATCCACAATCCGGGCATACCTCGATGACATAAACTGAAAGCTGTGTTTTTCGATCATTAAGTCGTTGAAGTTCTCCCTTCGTGGAGATACATCGACCATGAGCCGGCAATCTTGGACCAAAAACATAAGTTACATAATAAACTTTGCCTGGTTCACAAATAGGACATCCCTCTTCAATAGGAACTCCACAATGAATAGCGTTTCGTTTCAGCATGGGTTGAGCATCACACAAACTTTCTCGCTCAATTTTTCCATTTTTCCAATAATCAATAACTGCTTGTCGTGCAAGTCTGTATTCAACATCAGCAGCACGTTCCACAGAAATTAAATCCTCTTTTTCAAGAGCAATGCTGCGATTAGAAAATGAAAACTTTTGTGTCCTTACCGAAGACATAAAAACACATTAGTCATTTATTTGATTCATAAACCTGCCGGGAATCCATAAAAGTTATTTTTTCCAGTGTTTCAAAACCATCTTTTTTTCTTCATCAACTGAAATGGCGCCATAGCGAAGATGTGTTTCCTTAAGCCAACTTAAGATTTCACCTACTAATGGGCCAGGTTCTATATGAAGTAAATCCATTAATTCTTGAGCAGTTAATTGGGGTTCAAATGAAATCAAATCTTCCGTTGATCTTAAAATCGCTAATGAACTTAAAAATTCTTTAACATTTGAATTTGAAGCCTGAATGAGATTAATTGAGGTTTCAACACTCAATTGGTTCAAATCAATTAAACGGCGAAGCTCTTCATTGGTCCATTTTTCACTTTTTGGACCATTGGAAAGTAAGTTCAAAAAATCAACAATGGTTTCTATCCGACGTTTTTCTTCTCGAGACATCTTTAAGCGTTTTAAAGATTCTTTAACTTCCTTTTTTGAAAGTCCTTTAAAAAAAACAGAAAATCTTGTTACAGGGTCATCAGGTGGCAACAATGAAAATATTTTGTCGAAATCTTTATGCTCCAAATTGGATTCGAAAGAAAATATCTTTGGTAATAAATCAACCGTTTCTAAAAACTCAAAACCTTTTGTGGGATTCTCTAAAGAAAGAAGTTTCAAAAACTCTTCTCTTATCCTTTCTGCTGAAACAATCAAAATTCTTTCTGCTAAATCTTTTGCAGTGTCAACAATTTCTTGAACAGGTTGCAAATCATAACCAGCAGAAAATCTTGCTGCTCTTAACATCCTTAAAGGATCGTCGTTGAATGATGCATTAGGAGCTAGTGGAGTTCGCAAAATCTTATTCTCTAAATCTGACCTGCCATTAAAGGGATCAAAAAAAATTCCACTATCAACTTCAACAGCCATTGCATTAACTGTGAAATCCCTTCGACTTAGATCATCTTCTAGATTTAATGAAAAAGTGACTGAAGGTTTTCTAGAGGAACTTATATAAGACTCAGATCTATGAGTCGTTATTTCCATTCTTGTTTCACCAACTCTTAAACCAATTGTTCCAAATCGTTCACCTTGTAACCAGACTGCATCGGCCACAGGTTCAACTAATGCTCGAATTTGATCAGGAGTAGCGTTAGTTGTGAGATCTAAATCAGGGCTTTCAATGTTTTGATTAATCAAAACATCGCGTACGACCCCTCCTACTAAAAAAAGCGTATGTTCTTCCCGAAGAAATCTTTCCGTAATAGGATTAACTAAATCTCTTAAACGATCAAAAGTTCCTATCACAAAACCACCCCATGTAGTTGCGCAACTCTATTGACAACTTCTATACCAGGCCCATCTCCAGTCGATGATTCAGGCCGCAAATCAATACCCATTATGGAAGCAAATGAAGCACTTACGGAATCTGTCAATGCTTGAAGGTTGTAACCACCCTCTAAAAAGAAAATACACCTACTTTTTGGCGCCAAACTAAACAAATTTGCAGTCAAATCAGCAAAGTCACCTGAAGTCAACCCCATATCAGTTAAAGGATCTTCTCTATGCGCATCAAAACCTGCAGAAACTAATATCCAATCTGGCTGAAAATCTTCTACAAGAGGAACAACAATTTGATCTAATGCTGATCTATATGTACTCCCTGTCGAACCTGGAGGAAGAGGTATGTTTACTGTAAAACCCTGTCCTTCTAATTCACCCACCTCTTCTTCTGAACCAGTACCTGGGTACAAAGGCCATTGGTGAATTGAAATCATAAGAACACGAGAATCGGAATAAAAAATTTTTTGTGTACCGTTTCCATGATGAGCATCTATATCAATAACAGCAACTTTTTCACCTTTCGCTATTAAAGACGCTGCGGTAATTGCAACATTATTAATTAGACAAAACCCCATTGAACGATCAGAAGTCGCGTGATGTCCAGGTGGTCTAATCGCACAAAATGCAGTTTCTGCTTTAGTTTGAATTAATGCTTCAACCGCTGCAAGACCTGACCCTGCTGCTAATCGAGCTGCATCCCACGACCCTGCACTGATTCGAGTATCAGGATCCATACGCCCCCCACCCTGTGCATCCAAAGCTTCCAAAGCTTGAATGTGTTCAATTGGATGGCATCTTAAAAGTTCTGTTTCCGTAGCAATTCGAGGTGCAATTCGAACTAAATCCTCTTCTAATAAAAGGTTGTCTAAACCTTTCCATACTGCTTCAAGACGTGCAGGAGATTCAGGATGCTTTTTTCCTGCAACATGTTCAAGAAACCGTTCATCAGTCAAAAACAACAACGCCACTTAAAGAGCGTAGTTCGAAGTTACGTCCATATAAGGGCCTTATAAATAAGTCTTAAGAATTTTTCTCTTACTAAAAGCAGCTAAACGCCATATTCTGTAGGTATTAACAAAAATAGACTCTTTGCAATAAATGGTTTTATTAAAAAATGCTTATACGCGTCGCTTTTTGTATCAACTATTTTTGTTTTCTTTTCGCATACACAAGCAAATGCACAAGATGAGACAAACCAAGTTTCTTTAATTGAACAACCAATCTGGTCAAAAACTAATACCTCTTTCAAATTAAGACTTTCAATTAATGATCTACAGGAAGGAGATTTACTTGAGATATCCACACTGGAAAAATTAAATAGAGATTCACTCATAGAAAGTTTTACATCAACAAATTCCAAAACTGAAATAACTTCATTTCAGTTATCTCTAACTCAAGAACAAATTAAAGCTAAAGAAATAAACATCGACGTGACCACAGATCTAAGTTCTAAGAATTCTGTTTTTTCTGAACCTGGAACAGTTCGTCCTTTAGTTATAAAAAGCTTTAAATCAAATCAAGAAAATTCTGAAACATTAATGTTTCCACTTGTACATTTCCTTGAACCTGAAAAAATGGACACTGTTTCTTTCTCATTTATTGCAGAAATAAATGCTGAACCACCACTCCAACATGATGGAACTTACGTTCTCGACAGGCAAGTAATTAATCAGTTAACAAATCTGGTGGAAACATTGAAAAATAATCCTGAAATAAATATGTCAATTAGTTTGCCACCGGCAACCTTGTTAGGTCTTTCTCACTCAACAAATCCAAAAGATGAAATTCTAATCTTAGAGCTCAAACGTTTAGCGAAAACTCAATTACATGTTATTTCTTCACCTTTTGTGACAAGTGATCCCGAGTCGTGGCGATTAATTAAACGCTTTGATACTTATAACGACCTTCTAGCAAGAGGAGATCTTCAAATAAATAATCACCTTCAAATACAACCTGATCGTACATTTTCTTTCATCTCAAACAGCGCTGTTATAGAAACTCTTGACTCGTTAAATAAAGTCGGTGCCAAAACTTTTATTACAGAGCTTTCCCATATTGATCCCAAACCAAAAAAAGAAAAAGAATTAGATCCATTAATTACTCTGAAAGGAGAAAATGGGAACATTTTTAGAGTTCTTGTTTTAGATAAAAAAATAAGTTCTTATTTGACTCAATTAACAAACAAAAAATCAAATATGCAATTTCTACTCGCTGATCTTTCTTTACTAGCGCTTGACAAAACTAAAAAAGAAAAAAATATCATAGTAAGAATTCCTACTGACCTATCTGAAAATATGCTGAACCAAGTTTTTACAACTATAAAAGACTTTCCTTATTTAGATATAAAACCACTTCCCGATCTTGTTGATCAAATGAAACAAGACCAAGAAATAGACAAAACCAAATACATTCTTTGGAATAAATCACCACAAGATATTTCTAGTAGAGGTCCAAATCAGAACCTTGCAAAAGCAGCAATAAACGCTTACTCAGAAGTAATAGGCAAACCTCATCCAAATACTTCTTTTCTTTACGAACTTCTCGATACAACTTCTGCGAATGAATTAAGCGAAAAAGAGGCATCTAAGTACTTCACGACTATTTATGAGGAAATCGTCAAAGTAATTGACGGGTTTACAAGCCCTCAAGACCAAAACGTTCGACTTACAAGTAGAAAAGCAGAACTTCCTTTCACACTTCAAAACAACTTAAATCATGAAGCGAACGTAGTACTAATACTTCAGAGTGATGGACGTATTAGTTTTCCTGAGGGCCAAACATTAGAAGTGAAACTAAATCCTGGGACAAATAAGATAAAAATACCTGTCAGTTCTCGTACATCTGGAGATTCTCAAATCCGTATAGGTATTAGATCCCCAGATAAAGAACACCTATTGCAGTTAGACTCGAATTCACTTTTAATAAGAACAACTCGCCTATCAGGTGTGGGAATCCTACTTTTTGTTGGTGCTGTTTTTTTCCTCGCATTCTGGTGGTTGCGTTCCCGACGGCTACGATCCATCCATAGGCAGGAGGAAATATGAAAATCCGAATTGTTACAGATAGTGGAAGTGACCTTTCTGATGAAGAGGCTTCAGAATTGGGAATATCAATAGTCCCATTAAGCATTAGATTTGGTGAAGAGGAATTAATTGACCGTGTTGAACTTGGAGCAGACGAGTTCTACGAACGAATGAATAATAGTGAAGATGTTCCACAAACTGCCGCACCTTCGCCTGGTGCATTCAAAACAGCTTTTGAAGAATGCTTTGAAAAAGGAGCTGAAACTGTCATTTGTATAAATATGTCAAGTGAACTTTCTGCAACAATCCAAGCAGCAGAAACAGGAGCACGTGAATTAGGTGACAAAGATATACGTATCTTTGACAGTAAATCTGTAACAGGCGGATTGGGTACAATGGTTTTAAAGGCTGCAAAAGCTTCCCAAGACAATCACTCAGCTGATGAGATACTCACACTTCTAAATGATTTACGTTTAAAAACACGTGTATATGCAGCTATAGATACTTTAGAAAATCTTAAAAAAGGTGGAAGAATCGGTAATGCCCAAGCCTTACTTGGAAGCATGCTTTCGATAAAACCACTTATCGATGTTAGTAGTGGAATAGTTGAAGAAGCTGGAAGACAAAGAACAAGAAAAAAATCCCTTTTGTGGCTTCGCGATAAATTGTCCGAGTTTGAAGGAAATATAGAAAATCTGGTTGTAATGCATGCCAGAGCTGAAGACCTAGAGGAATTTCTTAATACTCTTGAAGGCCTAATCGATCAAACAACAATACGTGTAAGTGCACTTGGCCCAGTTGTAGCCAGTCATGGTGGGCCGGGTGTAATAGGTATTTGTTTTACCTTAAAAAACTAATTACATGAAAACTAATAAGAAAAATGAAAATTGGACTGCTTCAATTACAAACAAATTCATTAAAACAGTCTCACAATTTCGTTCATTCACAACTGACCCAATAATTTCCTCTTCCAAATGGATTATTTATGGACTAGCAGTCTTACTTTGTGTGTTTACAGCTTTAATTCTCTTCGGCATTGCCATTTTTAAAATTGTTGACCAATCAATACCTGGAGGATCTTGGTTAGCATTTATTTTATTAGGTTTATTTTCTTGTTCTTTAGGTCTTCTCATACTAAAAAGGCAAAAGTGAAAAACAGTAATAATTCGGTTAATTGGAAAACAGATGTCAGATAGCCACCAAACGGTAGTAATAATAGGGTCCGGTCCTGCAGGTTTAACTGCTGCTATCTATACAGCACGCGCTGAATTAAATCCTTTAGTTATAGAAGGAGAACCATCCTCCACTGGAGATCAGCCAGGTGGACAATTAATGCTTACAACTGAAGTTGAAAATTTCCCTGGCTTTCCTGAAGGTATCTTGGGTCCGCAATTAATGGCTGATATGAAAGCCCAAGCAGAAAAGTTCGGCGCCACTTTTTCGACAAGAAAAGTTACCAAAGTAGATTTAACAACAAAACCTTTTGAAATCTGGATAGGTAACCCTGATGAAAATTCACCAACACATACTGCTGACGCAGTAATTATTTCAACAGGAGCCCAATCAGTGATGCTAGAAGTTGAAGGTGAAAAAAGACTATTAGGACATGGACTGTCAACATGTGCCACTTGCGACGGCTTCTTTTTCAAAGATAAAAAAATTGCTGTTGTTGGTGGAGGTGACTCCGCAATTGAAGAGGCTACTTTCTTAACAAAATTTGCCTCTGAAGTAACAGTTATCCATAGAAGAAATGAATTACGAGCTTCAAAAATCATGCAAAAAAGAGCTCATGAAAATCCTAAAATAAATTTCTTATGGGATTCTGAAGTGACAGAAATATTTGGTTCAAATTCAGTTGAAGCCGTAAAAATTAGAAATACAAAAACCCTTGAAGAAACAGAGCTTGATTTAGAAGGAATCTTTATTGCTATAGGTCATAAACCGAACACTTCACTTTTCATAGACAAACTTTCAATAGATAACTTGGGGTATATAAAGACAGAACCCCAAAGCACAAAAACAAATATTGAAGGTGTTTTCGCTTGCGGTGATGTACAGGACCACAAATATAGACAAGCAATTACTGCCGCTGGATCAGGATGCATGGCAGCAATTGACGCAGAACATTGGTTAGAAAACCGTCAAAGTTGATATAAACATAAAAATTCTGAAGGTGTTCTGCATTAAGCATCTATAAGGTGTAAAAATCCTTAAGTAACTAACTATTAATGGAGAGAATAATGAGTGGGGCTATCACAAATCTGTCAACAGAAAATTTCGAAAGTGAAATTAATTCAGCAAATCAACCAATCCTTGTAGATTTTTGGGCCGAATGGTGTGGCCCCTGCAAAATGATTGCACCCATTTTGGAAGAAATTGCTGACGAGCAAGAAGGTGTAATAAAAATAGCAAAAGTAGATGTTGACAATGCACCCGAATTAGCTCAAAAATTTGAAATAATGAGCATCCCCACTTTGATTGTTTTCAACGATGGAGAGCCTGCAAAACGTTTAGTTGGTGCCCAAGGAAAACATCAACTACTAGATGCTTTGTCAGAGTTTATTTAGCGAAATTAAATCAAGAAAAATGTTGTGCAAAACAAAAACACTTTAGAAATTGGGGACACTGGAGACAACGTTCATTCTCTACAAATCCGCCTATCTAATTTAGGTTTTTTAATTAACAGCTTTGAAGTAACTAAAAAAGAATTTGGCCCTGACACACAAGAGAAATTGAAAGACTTCCAAAAATTTAGAGGCCTTAAAACAACCGGTATTTTAGATGAAACTACAAAAGCAGTTTTATTAGAAGCAGCATTCAAATTAGGTAATAGGCAGTTATATCTCCAATCTCCAATGCTTAAAGGAGATGATGTATTTGAATTGCAAACACAATTAGGAAAATTAGGTTTTGATGTCGGACGGATCGATGGAATTTTTGGCCCTCACACAGTTAACGCCTTAATTGATTTTCAAAAAAATTTCGGCCTTATAGAAGATGGTATTGCTGGTCATGAAACAGTTCGAAATCTTCAAAATATAAAACATCGTGAAACCTCTGGCACACAAATTTCTAAAATTAAGGAAATTGAAAATTTAAGAATTCAAAGCAGTGAATTAAAATCCCGTCATCTAGTTGTAGGCCACTTTGGCAATAGCGCAACTCTCGCAAATGCAACAGCTCGAATGCTTCGTCAAAAAGGAGCAAAAGTAATTGACTTAAATAATCCAGATGAAGACATACAAGCTAAAACCGCGAATGGCTTTGAAGCTGAAATGTACATAGGACTACACATTGAGAATGATTCTTATTGCACAATCAGTTATTTCAAAACAAAAAACTCCCAAAGTGAAGGCGGTTTTCGCTTAGCCACGCAATGTTCAAAAGCAATTACAAAAATTATGGACGTTAAGCCATCAACAACTGGAATGCAGTTACCAATACTTAGGGCGACTAAAATGCCAGCTGTCCTATGTGCTCTCGGACCACCTGGAGAAGTCGTGGAAAAGACAAACGAAATAGCTGCAGGGTTAACTGAAGCTATTTCAAACTGGTTCAAGGATCCTTTAGAGTTTGCTGAATAAATATAAATAAAAAATTATATTTATTCTAAAATATTAAAAATCCTTTGCAAATCATCAGGATCAGCAAATTCAATTACCAGTCGTCCCTTCTTTCCCCTTGAAACAACAGAAACCTTGGTATTAAATTTTTCCGACAAAACTTTTTCTACTTCAAGATAAGCGGCTTCTTTAACTGAAGTTCCAAAAATTACTTTCTCTTTATTTGTATAATTACTTGCATCTTGTAAATCATTAACTATCGATTCAAGTTGACGTACTGAAAGAGCCTCTGAAACTATCCGTGATACTAGTTTTTCTTGGATTTTTCTATCGGTTACACCAGCTAAACACCGGGCATGACCAGCACTTAGAACACCATCCATTATCAATCTTTGAATATCAGATGAAAGGTGTAAAAGCCGCAAAGCATTAGCAACAGCTGGGCGACTTCTTCCTACCCTTTCAGCAACTTGCTGTTGAGTCATACTAAATTCGTCCATAAGGCGATGATATGCAACAGCCTCATCGATTGGATTTAAATCTTCACGATGAAGATTTTCTATAATTGCCTGCTCAAAAGACTCAATGTCTTGAACTCTTCTAACAACAGCTGGTATCGAGGATAATCCAGCCCTTCTTGCAGCCAACCATCTTCTTTCACCAGCGATTAATTCATACCGACCATTTTGTTCACGTAATAAAATTGGTTGAAGAACACCAACTTCTTGAATCGATATGGTTAATTCGGATAATTTCTCATCATCAAAAACAGTTCTAGGTTGATAAGGGTTTCTTTCTATATCAGCTAAAGAAACTTGTCTTAATTCACTTCCAGGTGTCATTAATACATCTTGTTCAGATTTATTTTTGTCAACTAAATCTGGTTCTTGATTACTTACATAATCAGGAATTAATGCTGACAAACCTTTACCTAAACCAGTTTTTTTACTCATTTAAAACCTCCTTTGCTAACTCTTTATAAGCAACTGCACCCCGTGAAGTTGGGTCAAACACTGTTATTGGCTGACCATAAGACGGAGCTTCAGAAAGACGAACAGACCTAGGGATTATCTGATTACAAACACGTTCACCAAAATATTCTCTAACTTCATCAGCGACTTGTTTTGAAATTTTTGTACGCGAGTCGTACATAACTAAAACAATTTTTGATATTTGTAATTCAGGATTTAAATTTGATTTAACCAAATCAACATTCCCTACCAGCTGTCCTAAACCTTCTAACGCGTAATATTCACATTGAATTGGAACTATCACTTCATTTGCAAAGCACAATGCATTCACAGTTAAAAGGCCAAGAGCTGGAGGACAATCAATAAGAATAAAGTCATAATCACTAACAACTTCATCCAATGCACGGGTAAGCCTCTGCTCTCTACTGAAGGCAGTTACAAGTTCTATTTCAGCTCCCGCTAATTCTAAATTAGAAGGTAATAAATGGAGATTTTTTATACCAACACTGATAATCGTTTCAGAAGCAGTGTTTTCTTCAATAATCACCTGATATATCGAGGAATTTAATTCTTTCGTTGAAACACCTAAACCTGTTGTTGTGTTTGACTGAGGATCTAAATCTATAATTAGGACTTTTTTGCCACTTTCAGCAATAGCTGCACCAAGGTTTATTGTTGTGGTGGTTTTACCCACACCACCTTTTTGATTAGCAATAGCAATAATTCTTGGACTTTTTTTGTCGGGTGATTGACCAGCACCTGGAGAAATAATTGACATTGACCACACATTACCTAATAACTAAAAACAAACAAGCACCCTGAAAAATTAGTGTTTCACGTGAAACACTTGTTTTTTAGTGTTTCACGTGAAACAGTGAAAACAACTACTAAAAAAGAGGGTTTTTCGTAATCTTATTAAATCTACGGGGATAAATTTCAGGGCATTTAGCAACACAAACAAATGATCTATAACCTGCTAAACCTGTGTGCCATTGTTCTTTCTGTTTTAAACCAAGATCTATCAAACCTTCTACAGGCCATCTATCTTGGTTATCAGCTGGATTATTGAAGGGTGGTTCACTAACTATGAATAAACCATCTTCTCTTAATAAAGGGCCTGCACATTCCGCTGTAATCGCGGGAGAGGCAAAGCTTCTAGCTGTAACAAGTTTAGCTTTTCCCCTATAATCACCTAGGCTTAATTCTTCAGCCGAACACTCAATAACTTCAACCTTCTCATTCAAATCCAGGTCAGAAATAGCTTTTTTTAAAAAAGCACACCTTCTTGCACTGCGATCAACTAATAACCATAAACAGTCAGTAAAAGTAGCCAAAACTAAACCAGGTAAACCTCCGCCAGTGCCCAAATCAATAGCTAAATCTTTCTTTTCAAAGCTTTTAAGAAAAGAAGAATTTTCATTTGAAAATAAATAGCCTTTACTGTGATTGATCCCATCTTTTGCAGCGTTATATGTTAAAAAACCTTCAGAAATAGCTAAATCAAGAATTTTTAGAAGTTTTTGAAACGTTATATCACTACGTTTCATCAACAGTTATTACGACATGGCGATCGTAATCTGAACCTTCCGAACGTGTTGTAACACCCTCTATGTCAGAAACTGCATCGTGAACAACTTTTCTATCAGAAGCATTCATGGGATCAAGGGCTACTGAATTTCCGTCTTCTATAACCTCATTTGCTTGATTTACTGCAAATTCAGCCAAAAATGTCCTTCGTCTTTCCCTGTAACCCCCAATATCTACAGTTAATTTACCTTCCGCTTCACCATCTGAAAGACGCTGAATCATAGTGTGTGCAAGTTGAGTAATTGCACGAACCGTTTCTCCCCTGGGCCCTATAGCTAACCCAAGATTTAATCCTTGCGCCTGAACAACAGCTCGGTTGTCTTCTATAGAGCTAACAACACGCGCCTGTAAATCCATTCTTTCAAGAAGACCAGACACAAAGTCTTCTGTAATTTCAGCTTGTTCTTCAAGATTCATCTTATTTTTTTCCACAGTCTCTTTGCCTCTACTACGAGCACCAGAATCTGTTTTAGAACTCCCTTTCTTAGTGGATTTGATATCAGTATCGCGCTTTTTTCTTGTGTTTGCCGCATTCTTATCGGTTTTATTATTATTTACATTTTTTTTGTTATTTTCTCTTGGATTATCCTTTTTTACATTTTTTGAAGGTTTATTATTTTTAACTTTCTCTGGAGCGTTATTATTCTTTGCGCTCCTACCTTGTTTTTTGTTTCGGGGTCGGCGATCAAATTTAGGTTTTGTATTTAATGGTTTTACTCTGGCACGTAACCGAGCTTCTTTTCTTTTTAAACGAAATAAAGAATTGCTTCCTTCTTCGATAACCTCAAACTGCATATCATCTTCTGCAATACCCAGACGATCTAATGCTCGATCTTTCGCCTCATCAACGGTGGACCCCGTTGTTTCGATCCACTCCATAATTATTTCCTTTTCTTTTTCTTACGTTTTTTCTGACTTCTAGGCACATTCGTACCTGAAGGTGTGATTCTTCCTGTATTTCTTGATTTTTCAATAGGCGAATCAACATCGCTTTTTTCTTTACGTTTTTCCTTTTTACTTGATTTGACAGTCTTTTTTTCATTTAAATGAGAACTGTTCTCATTACTTCCAGCAGTAGTTCTTTTTCTTTTAGCTTCTGTGGAAGAAGCTGGATTTGTAGGTGTTTTACCTTTCTTTTTTGCTTTCTGTGTGTGTTGTTTTATCTCAGATTTTTCAATTTTTTCTGATGATGCAGGTGGGGCACTTACTACAACACTTTCTTTAGTTGCGTTTTCACCATAAAACTTTCTAGTTATATAACCCTGTTGAATAATTCTGTACAAATTAGAAATAACAAAATAAACAACAAGAGCCGCATCAAAACTAAATGAGATAACAGGTAAGAAAAATGGCATTACTTTGAAAATCATCTGCTGTTGAGGACTGATAGCAGCCTGTTGATTTCTTCCACGTATTTGTTTTTGTTGATACCAAGAAGAAGCAAAAACTAATAAAATTAAAATGAAATAAGGAACTGAAGTAACAAAACCGTCAGAAAGCGCATCGCTCGCCGATCTAGCAAGATCTACTCCCCAGGAAACCATTTCTTTCTCTTGGCTTAAATCATTAAATAAAGCACTTTGATGATCTATGTAGTCAGGATAAAAAACTTCTAGACGATCAGGAGGAACAGAAATTTCTTGATTAAATCTCCCAGATATCCATCCTGCATGTTCACCAATATTAGAAATACGTCTAGTTAATCCACGAATAACGTTATATAAAACAAGAAAAACTGGTGCTTGAACAAAAAGTGGTAAGCAACCTGAAAGAGGATTTACATTATTAGCTGTATAAAAAGCCATAACCTCCTTATTCATTCTTTCTTTATCGTTTTTATACTTATTTTGGATCTTTTTTAACTCTGGCTGAACATGTTGAATCTTGATCATTGAACGAGTCTGTTTCAACGTCAAAGGAGTGAGAATCACCATTATTAAAAGTGTTAAAAGTGTTATGGACATGCCATATGAAGGCCAAAAGTCATAAAACCAAGACAATAAATTCGCTAATAAATCAAACATTTATTCGCCTTTTGTTTTCAGGAACAGGATCTAAACCATGACCACCCCACGGATTACACCTAGAAATTCTTTTAATTGTTAGAAAAAACCCTTTAAAAAAGCCTTGTTTTTCAAAAGATTCGATTGCATAACTTGAACATGAAGGAAAAAACCTGCATGTACTTGGTCTTCCCGAAAAAATTGATTGGTACACACCAATTATTGAAACCAGTGTTTTAATAACAAAATTTCTGTTCTTGGTTTCAAGATTTTTTGAGGAAAAGGAATAAATAGACAAATTAATCATTATCTTTTCTTAAATCTTCAATAATGTTTTCTAAATTCTCCGTTAAAAAAGTAAAACTTTTATTATTAACCCCAGGAAAAACTCTTATTAAATAGTCACCGTTTGGAACTAATTTATTTTTTGTAATCATTTTTGCAAAAGCCTCTCGAAGTCTCCGTTTAATACGGTTTCTAACAACAGCACCGCCCACAGATCGCCCTACAGCAAATGCGACTCTAATACCATCTGAAAAATTGTCAGATGGACTGAAAACAACGCTCAAAAACCCTCGTTTTACTGTTTTTCCATTGACACGAAGATTGTTGAAGTCGCGCTTGTAGTGCAAACGACCTATCAAGCTGAAAGCCGAGCTCGACCTTTCTGCCGACGGGCTTTAAGAACAGCCCTTCCTGCTCGTGTTTGCATTCTGTGACGGAAACCGTGTTTTCTTGATCTCCTTCGATTATTTGGTTGAAAAGTTCTTTTCATTAAATTTAACTCCTGTATAAACCCACATTTAGTCGAAAAATATGCAAGTTGTAACAAATAAAAATCTTTTATTTTTTTAGCAATAACTGTCTATCTCGCGTTTAATAAACAGTACAACTATTGATCGTATGGCAGAGCACACGAGACACCAACCGAATAGTTAATTAATGCATAAGTAAAAAAATGTGCTGTGTAAAAATAACACCCTTTATACACAGAAAATAATCAAATCTGAAATACCACACAAAACATTAATTAAACGCCCGCTTTGCTTCTAATGGCCTATCTAATGCTACGTTTCTGCACTTAGTAGCGCGAAAGAAAATGTTATTAGAAATTAAGTTTTTTATATTTCTTTCCACATAAGAATCCACACCTGTGGATAATGAAGAGGAGAAGTTTTGGAAGAAATTATCGAAGAAAATGCAACATTTTTGTGGGAATCTTGCGCTACAGCAATCAAATCTCAAGTGTCTGAAGTTGTTTGGCAGGTTACCTTTAGCTCTGTAATACCAGTTGAAATAAAAAATGATCAACTCGTTCTTCAGGTGCCAAGCACTGTGGTTAGAGACCGCATCGAAGGAAGATATAAAAAACTGGTTTCAGAAACACTTTCTGAAATAAGCGATGATCAATTTAATATTGCGGTCAATGTTGTAACAGAACCTATTTCTCAAAACTTAGAAGAAGTTGATGCAATAGAAGAAGCTGATGGCGGTTTTGTATTACAAAAAATTGAAGAGTTTGAAGACAATTTAATAATGAAAAACCTGGAAGAAAAAGAGGACAGCAAGCTTGTTAATAATGTTTCTTTAACTCAGGAAATTGAAACAGACACCGCAGGAACAAAAACTTTTAAATACACGTTTAATGATTTTGTTATAGGTTCGTCTAACAGGTTTGCGCATGCAGCAGCTTTAGCGGTAGCCGAAACCCCCGGGCGTTCTTATAATCCTTTGTTTATTTATGGTGACGCTGGTCTTGGTAAAACACACCTTTTACAAGCAGTTGGAAATTACGTAACTGATCATTACAAAAATCACGAAGTTCGCTACGTGTCAAGTGAAACTTTTATGAACCGTTTCGTTGAAGCTATTAGAAACAAAACCCTCCCAGAATTTAAACAACATTTTCGTGAAATTGATGTCTTGCTTGTAGATGACATTCAATTTATGGAAGGAAAAGAAGGTCTTCAAGAAGAGTTTTTTCATACGTTTAACACAATTCAACAGGCTGGTGGACAAATTGTTCTATCAAGTGACCGACCACCTGATTCAATTCCAACACTAGAAGACAGGTTACGCAGCCGTTTTAAAATGGGGCTTGTTACAGATATTCAAGCACCAGACCTAGAAACACGTTTAGCTATTTTAAGTAAAAAAACAGAAGAGAACCCTGGGGGAATAATTGTTCCTGATGAAGTTCTACAATTCATTGCAGAAAACATTACAGAAAACATTAGAGAGTTAGAAGGTGCGCTTACAAGAGTTTCTGCATATGCAAAATTAAATCATGAACCATGCACTAAAGCTCTTGCAATAACTGTTTTAGGTGACCTAATTAGTTCAAACGCTCCACGACCAATTACACCAGAATTAATTTTTGAACAAACAACAGAAATGTATGGTTTTTCAAAAGAAGAATTAATTGGAGGGAGCCGTAGACGACCTCTCGTAACAGCAAGGCAGGTTGCTATGTATATTTTTCGTGAACTAACAGATTTAAGTTATCCAAGCATTGCAAGAGAATTTGGAGGAAGAGATCACACAACTGTTATTCATGCTGTTGAAAAAATTAAAGGGTTAATGGCAGAAAGAAGAGAAATTTATGACCAGGTCACTTCTTTAATTTCAGCTTTACGTGACAACAAGTAACTTTTCCACAAGATTTTTTTTGAATTGTTTTTGCTGTGGACACCTGTGTATTTAACGTGGATTATGAAACAGTGGTTGACCTGCAAAAATAAACCTTTATCCACAATTCACAAGACCTATTACATCTACTAAGTTTAAGAAAAACAAAGAAGTTATAAATGAAATTTAAATGTGAAAAAGAAATTTTAGAAAAAACATTTTCTCTAGCAAAAAAAGCAACACCAAATAGAAGTGGAGCAAATCCAGTTTTATCTGGTCTTTTTATGGAATTAAAAAAAGACAAACTTGTTGTTTTGGGAAGTGATTTAGATTTAACAATTCGTATTGAATTAAAAGTAGGTGGTGAACAAGACGGTAAAGCTGTAATTCCAGGGGCCTTGCTTGCTGATATAAGTAGAGTTTTAGACGATGGTCAAATTTCGTTTGTAACTAAAGAAGACGAAATACAAATTACTAGCGGTAAGTCTGAATTTAATTTAAGAACCTTACCTGTTGATGAATTTCCAAAATTTGAAGAACCTGGAGGAAATGAAGCAACACTTGACACTCAAAGTTTAGCTAATGCTTTTGAACAGGTTGTTAAAGCCGCCAGTATGGATGACGCCCGCCCAATTTTAACAGGGGTTTTATTGGCAGCTGAACAAGAAGGACTCAGATTGGTTGCAACAGATTCTTATCGTATGGCAATCAGAGATATCCCAGGAACAGAAATTCTTAGTAGAGATGAAATTGTATTGGTTCCATCAAGAGCTTTAGATGTAGTTAAAAGAGTTCTTAATGAAGGTAAAGAATTAACAGTTGTTTTAGGAGAAAAAGAGGCAGTTTTTAAAATTGGCAACATAAACATTGTTACAAGATTAATTGAAGGGGAGTTTCCTAATTACAAAGGGTTAATACCAGAAAAAAATAAGAACAAACTTGTTATTAATAGAGAAGAAACACTCGCAGCTTTACAAAGAGTAAAACTTCTTGCACGAGAAGCCACTCCTGTTCGATTAATTATGACTGATAAAAAAATAGAATTATTAGCCATAGAACAAGATATAGGACAAGCTACAGAAACAATTGAAGGTAATTATTCCGGTGAAGAAATCACAGTAGCTTTTAACCCCGATTATTTAATAGATGGCTTAGAAGTTATTTCAACAGAAGAAGTAACACTAGAAACAACTGATGCTTTAAAACCAGCAATTTTAAAAGGATTAGACGAAGAAACATTTTTATATTTATTAATGCCAGTAAGAGTTTCTTAAAAATGTTTTTAAGCCAATTGTGGCTAACAAATTTTAGAAATTACGAAACAGCTCAACTTGTTTTTGATGAGGGAATAACACTTATAACCGGGGATAACGGAAACGGTAAAACAAATTTACTTGAAGCAATTGCATGGTTTTCTAAAGGAAAATCTTTTCGCGGTTCACCAAACGAAGCATTAATTTTACAAAACAAAGAAAAAGCAATATTAAGAGCTGAAATTTTACAAAACAAAAGAAAAACGATGTTAGAAGTTGAATTAAATAATTTTGGAAGAAACCAACTTCAAATTAACGGAAAAAAAGTAAACAAGAAAAAAGAACTCCAAGAAAAAATTAAAACAACAATTTTTGGACCAGATGACCTTTCTTTAATAAAAGGAAGTCCAACCGAAAGAAGAAACTATTTAGATGAGTTACTTTTTGATTTACACACGAAAAACCAGTTAATAAAAACAAATTTTGAAAAATGTTTAAAACAAAGAAACACGTTGTTAAAACAAGCCAAAGGAAAAATAACTGTTGAAATTGAAACAACGCTTAATGTTTGGGATGAAAAGTTTGCTGAAAGTGGTGAACAACTTGCAGAAGAAAGAATAAATCTTTTAGAGAAGCTCAAACCCGAAATTGAAAACACATTAAAAAAATTCACAAAAAACCAAGACAGTGTTTCATTTGAATATGAAAAACTTTGGGAAAAAGGACAATTGTTTGAAGCCCTACAAAGTGAAAGGCAAACAGATATAAGGAGAGGAACCACTACAATCGGTCCACACAGAGACGAAATTGGAATAAAAGTAAACAATTTATTATCCAGGAACCACTCATCTCAAGGAGAGCAAAGGTCTTTAGCTTTAGGTTTACGTCTTGCGGGCCATGAAATTGTTAAAAGAACAACAGGAAGTGAACCGGTTGTTCTTTTAGATGATGTTTTTTCAGAACTTGATGATACAAGGTGTCAAATTCTTATCGATTTACTTCCTAAAAAACAAGCAGTTCTGACCACAACAGGTAAATTGCCAACTGGAGTAAAACCCGATTATAAATATCATGTGGTCGAGGGAATAATCAAAAGCAGTGAATAAAGAACCGGTTCATTTGCGTTCTGTTTTAGAACAACTACTTAAAGATTTCGGAACACCAGACATCACTACTGTCACTTCTATTATTGACCAATGGGAAGAAATTGTTGGAAGTGATCTAGCAACAAAAATTTCTGCTGTTGCAATTAGTGGTTCTGAGCTTATTGTTCGTGTAGATGATCCAGCTTGGGCAAGTCAAATAAGCTGGTTAGAAAATCAACTTTTGGACAAAATTACAAGACTTATTGGTGAGGAAAAAATAACTTCAATTAGAGTTAGAACAACATCTAAATAATTATTTTTAATAACTCAAATTAAAGCTTTTTGCTGTCTTTTTGACACCCTAAAACGGCATATAAATGCTATGATGAACAGGTTGTGTTATTACCCTCTGACCTGCGGTTTTATATTAAAAATTGCATTATTTTCCAAGTAAAAACCGTTGTTGAAAATGGTATTAAATGAGCAACACTGAAAACACTTACAACGCATCTCAAATAACAGTTTTAGAGGGTTTAGAGGCAGTTCGTAAACGCCCTGGAATGTACATAGGGTCAACTGGTCCATCAGGACTTCACCACCTAGTCTGGGAAGTGGTAGACAACTCGGTGGATGAAGCAATGGCAGGTCATTGTTCAGAAATAATTGTGACAATATTGCCTGACGGTGGTTGTCAAGTTACTGATAATGGGCGGGGTATTCCTGTAGGAAAACACCATCAGGAAGAAAACATGTCTGCTGCTGAAGTTGTCTTCACAAAACTTCATGCAGGAGGAAAATTTGGTGGCGACGGTTATAAGGTTTCTGGGGGTCTTCATGGTGTAGGAATTTCTGTAGTAAACGCTCTTTCTTCAAAAGTAGAAGTTGAAATTGATCGCGATGAAAAACGGTATTATATGGAATTTTCTTCAGGTGGAAATTTAGAAACCAAACTTCATGAAACAGGTCAAGCACCAAATAATAGAAGCGGAACCACAGTAAGGTTTTGGCCCGATTCTGAAATATTTGAAGAGGTTAATTTTCGCGCACAAACTCTTTTAGAGAGATTTCAAATGATGGCTTTTTTAAATAAAAGTTTACAAATAACTTTTTCTGATCTACGAGAAGATGCGATAAACAAAGACGAAGTTGTTTATAAATATGACGGTGGAATTAAAGATTTTGTTGAACATGTAAACGCAAGCAAAGAATCACTTTTTGCAAAAGTTGGTTTTTTTGAAACGCAGGAAAAAGAACAAGAAGTTGAAATTGCATTTCAATGGAATACGGGGTTTAACACAGACGGACTTCATTCTTTTGCTAATGGAATTAACACAATTGAAGGTGGAATGCACGAAGAAGGATTCAGAACAGCATTAACCGGTGTTATGAACAAACACGCAAAAAAGAGGGGATTAATAAAAGATAAGGATGACAACTTACAAGGCGAAGACATACGAGAAGGACTGACTGCAATTATTAGTGTTCGTTTAGGAGAACCACAGTTTGAAGGTCAAACAAAATCCAAGTTAGGAAATGTAGACATTCGTTCACTTGTACAAAAAACTACAAATGAAAAACTTTCAGATTGGCTTGAAGAGCACCCAGCAGAAGCAAAAATTATTTTACAAAAATCAATTAATGCACAGCGTGCACGTTTAGCAGCTCAGGATGCACGACGGTCCGCAAGACGTAAATCAGCGTTAGACGGAGCCGGAATGCCTGAAAAATTAAAAGATTGTTCGTCGCGTGACCCCAGGGAATCAGAACTGTTTATTGTCGAAGGAGATTCTGCAGGCGGTTCTGCTATCCAGGCCAGAGATCCAAGAACAATGGCTATTTTGCCACTTAGAGGAAAAATCTTGAATGTTGAGAGAGCGCGTGCTGATCGAATGTTACAAAATTCAGAAATTCAAACAATGATTCAAGCATTAGGTGCAGGTTTTGGTGATGATGAGTTTGATTTGGAAAAAATCCGTTATCACAAAGTTATTCTTCTTTGTGACGCAGATGTTGATGGAAGTCACATAAGAACCCTTCTTTTAACTTTCTTTTACAGAAAAATGAAACCGTTAGTTGATGCTGGACACATATTTATTGCTCAACCACCATTATTTTCAACAGTTGTAGGTAAAGAAAAAATTTATTTAAAAGATGAAAACGCGAAAACAAATTTTTTGAACGAAAAACCTGATCACAAGAAAGAATTTCAGCGCTTAAAAGGTTTAGGAGAAATGGACTTTGATGAACTTTGGGATACAACAATGGATCCTACGAGAAGAAGTCTTTTACAAGTAACAGTTGAAATGGGAGCTGTTGCAGATGAAGTTTTTTCAACATTAATGGGAGAAGACGTGGATAGTCGAAAAAGGTTTATACAAACAAATGCTCGCGATGTTCGTTTTCTTGATATCTAATGTCTGACGAAAATAATGATCTAGATGACGTTGTAGATGAAGCAACTTCAGTTGGTTCAATTCAACCAATTGCAATTCAAGAAGAGATGGAGCAATCCTTTCTTGACTATGCAATGTCTGTAATTGTTTCACGTGCTTTACCCGATGCTAGAGATGGTTTAAAACCTGTTCATAGAAGAATTCTTTGGGGTATGTATGATCTCGGTGCAAGACCTGATCGACCAACAATAAAGTGCGCTCGTGTTGTTGGTGAAGTGATGGGTAAATATCATCCACACGGAGATCAAGCCATATATGCATCTTTGGTAAGAATGGGACAATCATTTAGTCTTAGAGACCCTTTAATTGAAGCAAAGGGTAATTTTGGTTACTCTCCCGATGATTCTCCTGCTGCTCCAAGGTACACAGAGTGCAGACTTGACCAAAGAGCAATGTCATTACTTGATGGAATTGATGAAAACACCATTGATTTTGTTGATAATTACTCTGGTGAGTTCAGAGAACCAGAAGTTTTACCTGCAAGAATTCCTAATCTTTTAATTAATGGTTGCCAAGGGATTGCAGTTGGTATGGCAACCAATATTCCCACACATAATCTGGAAGAATGTATAGACGCAACTGTTCATCTTCTTGATAATCCTGAAGCAACCATAAACGATTTAATTGAAATTATTCCCGGGCCAGATTTTCCAACAGGTGCTCTAATACTCGGTAAGAGCGGGATTAAAGATGCATATTCAACTGGACGTGGATCAATTCGAATGAGGGCTAGAACCGACATTGAAGAAAACGGGAAAACCAATCGGATTGTTGTGAGCGAACTTCCATATCAAGCCAGTCCTAATTTAATAATGTCAAAAATAAGAGATCTTGTTGATGCACGAGAGATAGAAGGAATCGCGGATATTAATGATGAATCTGCAAAAGGTATAGTTCGGATTGTTATTACTCTTAAAAAAGACGCACCAGCTTTAGTGATACTTAACAATTTATATAAGCGCACTCCGTTACAAACAACATTTTCTGTAAATGCTGTAGCTCTAGTTGACGGGGTTCCTAGAACACTTAACCTTTGCGAGATTTTACAGGCTTATATAGACCACCAGATTGTTGTTATAAGAAGAAGAAGTGAACACCGTCTCTCAAAAGCACAAGACGAAGCTCATATTACTGAAGGTTTAATTAAAGCATTAGAACGAATAGATGATGTGATTGCTTTGATTCGTGGGTCAGCAGACCGTTCTGAAGCAAGAGAAGGTTTAATGGCTGAAGAGTATGGTTTTACTGAAATTCAATCAAATCATATTTTAGATATGCAACTAGTAAGACTTACTCGACTTGGCAAAAGCACGCTCCAAGAAAGAATGAAAGAATTAGCTTTAATAATCGCCGATTTGGAATCAATTCTTTCAGACGAATCGAAAATTAAAGGTGTGATAAAAGAAGAACTACTTGAGTGGAAAGAGAAATTTTCAACGCCACGCAGAACTGAATTCATACCCGATCCTGGAGAGTTAGACATTGAAGACCTCATCGACGATGAAGAGTTGATTTTTGCTATGACATCAGCTGGTTATGTAAAAACAATGGCTCTATCTGATTTCAACTCTCAAGGCCGTGGAGGTAAGGGAGTAACTGGAGCGAAGCTAAAAGACGAAGATGCTTTATCTCATATGATCCACACCACAGCCCACGCTTATTTATTGTTTTTTTCTAACAAAGGCAAGGTTTATAGATTAAAAGCACATGAAATTCCATCTGCTAGTCGTACCGCAAGAGGAACCGCGATTGTAAATCTATTACCGCTTCATCCTGAAGAAAAAATCCAAGCAGTTGTTGATACAAGAGACTATGAAACGAACAGATTCTTATTTTTTGCTACGAAAAACGGCCGAGTAAAGAAAACATTATTTACCGCTTATGACTCTTCTTTAAAAGCAGGTCTTATTGCTATAAAACTAAACGAAGGTGATGAATTAGTAAGTGTTGTACCCACCAACGGTTCAGATCACATCTTTTTAGTGTCGTCTTTAGGTCAAACATTAAGAGTTGACGAAGAAAAGATCAGATCCATGGGACGAACCGCAGCAGGAGTTAATGGAATGAAATTTAGAGCCGATGATCACCTTGTTTCTTGTGCTGTGTCTAAAGAAGGATCAATGTTGTTGCATTTAACAACACAAGGATATGGAAAACGCACTGAGATTGAAGAATTTTCCACAAAAGGAAGAGGTGGTCTGGGTGTTAGAGGAATTAAGACCACCGAAAACAGAGGAACTGTAGCTGGATCTTTAATTGTAAAAGATGGTGATGATGTTCTTGCTGTTACATCGAGTGGAAAAATTATACGATTAGCAGTTTCGGAAATTTCTATTCAAGGTAGAGACGCTACAGGTGTACGAGTAATGTCACCTGAAGAGGGTGAGATAATAACGGCAGTTTCACCTGCTCCGACGGATTCTGAAGTTTAAAAATATGAACAAAAACTTGTTTATGTTTAACGCGACAAGTTTGGCCGCCGACGGACTTCTAAACTGTAATCGTGAGTGAAAAAGAAGACGATTTTTTCGATAAAACTGAAAGTCAAAATTTTCCTGTTATAACCATGACCACCCGATTAAAAAAACTGATTGGGAAATCTGATGAATCAGAAAAAACCAGAGAATCTTCGGTAGTAAAAAATTCAGAAGAAATAATTTGGAATTCTGAAAAAGCATCTTCACGCAACAAAGTAAAATTTTGGAATTCGATCAGGGAAAAGGAATCCAAACCAAAGGTAAACAAATCTGGTTATAGGGTTAGAAAAGTAAGAAGAGTTTTACGTCACATTGAACCCTGGTCTGCATTAAAAGTTGGATTGATTTTTTATACATGTGTTTGGGGGTTATCCACGATCGCTGTAAGAATTTTATGGAACACCGCTGAAGATGCTGGAACAATACAAAAAGTCGAGTCTTTTATTGAAGACCTATTTGCACTTGAAGTGTTTGAATTTGATTCTGAACAAATATTAAGGATTTTCTTTTTAGGTGGACTTATTTTGGTAGTTGGCGGTACAGCTATAACAGTTGTTCTGGTTGTTTTATTTAATTTGATTAGCGACCTTACCGGTGGAGTTAGATTCACAATGATTGAAGAAGAAACTGCGGTTCGCAAAAGAAAATTCAAATCGGATGACAATATTTACGAAGAAAGAAAAAATCCACCAACATAATACGTAACATAGTTTTTAACTCTTAAAGTTAAACACTTAAGATTTGCAGTTAATTTACGGGCCCATAGCTCAGTCCGGTTAGAGCGCACCCCTGATAAGGGTGAGGTCGCTGGTTCAATTCCAGCTGGGCCCACGTTATGAATAAATTAAGACGAGCTTTAGCAGCAATAATGACTGCATCTGCAGTTGCTGGTGTCCTTAGTTTTCAGAAAAAACCTGGTGTTGAAAAAAGAACAGGTGGATGGAAAAAAATTTCCAACTTTGGTAACAACTAGTGCGTGCACTTGTTTTAGGAGCTGGAGCGGTAGGAACTAAAGTCGCTCAACAACTTTTATCATCAAATACTGTTGACAAAATACTTCTTAGGGATATTGCACCAGAGAAACTAGGAATAGCTTCAAAGACTCTTGGTAGTCGTGTTGAAGTAGAGCATTTTCCATTTCCTCAAAATATGGATGCTGATGTAGTAGTAGTGGCATCACCTAGAGGCACACAACTAGAAGCGGTTAAAAAAGCAATTAGTTTACGCCGTCCAACAGTTGTTGTTTCAGATGGTTTATCTGAAACAGTTTCAATACTAAATCTAGAAAAAGAAGCTTTTGAGCTTGGAGTTCCTGTTGTGGTAGGGACTGGATTCGCACCAGGTCTAAGTTGCGTTTTGTCTGCTTATGGAAAAACTTTATTAGAACAAACTGAAGAGATTCACGTTTCTAAAATGGGCACTGGTGGCCCAGCATGTGCTTTGGTTCACCATCGTGCATTAAGCAGGATGTCTTTCGGTTGGCGTGAAGACAAATGGGATAAAAGATTAGGAGGGTCTGGGCGAGAACTTTTATGGTTTCCAGAACCTGTAGGGCCCCAGGATTGTTATCACGCTGCATTGTCGGATCCAATACTTTTACATAACGCTTTTCCAGACGTGTCGAGAATTTCAGCAAAAATGGCGGCGACGCGAAGAGATAGGTTTACAGCTTTTTTTCCAATGCTTACTCCACCTCACAATGAAGGAGGAATCGGAGCAATAAGAGTTGAATTAAGAGGAAATAAAAATGGTGTTCAAGAAAATATTGTTTTGGGAGTTTCTGAACATCCAGCTTCAGCTGCAGCAGCTGTTACAGCTTTAACCACAGAATATCTTTTAAAACAAAAAATTAATTTGAATTATATGTCTACACTTGCATTAATAGTAGAACCATCTGAGTTTCTTTCTGAATTAACTAAAAGAAGTATTGCTGTGGAAATTTTTGAAGGCGATAAAACAACGGTTTAGAAAAAATTATGAATAAAACAAAAAAAGAGTTTAGATTTACGTTTTTATTAGGAATAATTTTTCTGATTGCACTGATTTCTTGCAGCAGTGAAAAAAATGCACCCACAGAAATTTCGACAGAAGAAATGTTAGAAGAGGTTGAATATTTAGTAATAACTTCACGCGAGCACACTGATGAAAATGTTGATTATCCAACCATTCCTCCTGCTGGAGGAGATCATTTAGGAATATGGCACACATGCGGAATTTATAAAGTTGAATTATTAGACGAAGCTGCAGTTCATGCTCTGGAACATGGAGCTGTATGGGTCACTTATAAACCAGAAATTGAAAAAGAAGAAATTATAAACCTTACAACAATGCTTTCAGGCAAATCAAAAATTTTACTTTCACCACATTCTGAGCAAATGTCTCCAATAGTAGCAACTTCATGGGGTAGACGATTAGAGATAGAAACATCAAACGACCCCCGACTTAACAAGTTTGTTGATTTTTTTATGGATGGGGAAGCTGCACCTGAAGCAGGAATAACTTGCGGTAGGGGATTAGGCAGACCGCCGAATGAACCGTTAGTACTTAATCGTTAACTAAATCGATTAAAAGGGTGTGAAGTGCAGGATTTGCGGCCAACGCATTTCCTCCGTTAGCAGTTTCATTATTTTTAAAATCAGTAAAAACTCCTCCCGCTTCAGGAATAATTGTCAGCATTGGAGCAACATCCCACGGATTAACAATTGGGTCAACCATGGCATCAACACGACCAGTTGCCACCAAGGCATAACCGTAAGCATCTCCCCACGTTCTAACAGTGGTTTCAGTTTTTGATAAAGATTCGAAAAAATATAAAGAATCCCAATAATCAACACCACTCGTAACTACACAACAACCGTCAAGCGTTTCAATGTTTGAAACATGTGCTTTTTCACCATCAGCGAAACACCCCAAACCTCTTCCCGCCCAAATGCACTCATTAATAGCTGGAAGATTTATAACCCCCACTGCTGAACCATGCTCATCTTCAAAAGCAACAAGATTAGCGAACAAAGGAACACCATTAATAAAAGACTGAGTTCCGTCTATTGGATCCAAAATCCATGTTCGACCCGAAGAGCCAAGCACATTTTCTTCTTCTTCTCCGATGATTGAGTCCTCAGGAAAAGAATCTGAGATTCTTTGTCTAAGTAAACGTTCAGCGCCTCGATCAGCTTCAGTAACAGGTGAACCATCTGGTTTTTTAATTATTTCTAGATTTAAGTCGTTGAAAAGTGAAAGTGTTAACTCGCCTGCTTCTTTAGCTATTGATACAGCGAAATCAACTAATTTTTGGTCTACATTCATATTTTTACCTGAAAGATTTTCTATAAACACAGTTTACGAAGTGTTCTAAGTGAGATTTGTTTATTAAAAAAACAAAGTCGCTAGTACCGTGTTTTAAATGGAACATTCACAGTTAGGAAGAACAGGATTAAATGTCTCAAGGCTTTGCTTGGGGACTATGACATTTGGAAACCAATGCGACGAGAAAACATCGCACGCCATTCTTGATAAAGCACAAGACGAAGGTATTACTTTCATTGATACAGCTGATATGTATCCAGCTTCAGGAAAAGACACTATAGGTGACACAGAGAGAATCATTGGAAAGTGGCTTAAAGGGAAACGAGAAGAAATTGTTTTAGCCACAAAATTTTGGGCACCGATGGGTTCTTTACCCTGGCAAAGAGGTTCAAGTAGAAGGCACATTTTTGATGCAGTTGACGCTTCGCTTGAAAGACTTCAAACAGATTTTATTGATTTGTATCAAGTCCATTTCCCCGATTATCAAACCCCCATTGATGAAACAATTGGAGCTTTGGATGACTTAGTCAAAATGGGTAAAGTGCGTTACTTGGGTTGTTCGAATTACCCTTCTTGGTTGCTTGCCCGGTCAATAGGTAGAAGCGAAACGCTTAATTTAGCAAGATTTGAATCCGTCCAGCCTCGATATAACCTCTTGTTCCGACAAATGGAAAGAGAACTGTTTCCATTATGTGAACACGATCGGATAGGAGTTATACCTTATAACCCTCTAGCCGGAGGGCTTCTAACAGGACAGCACGAAAGAAGCACTCCAAGAGCTGGATCAAGGTTCGCTTTAGAAAGTGAACAAGGGGAACGTTACAGGGAAAGATATTGGCGAGACGAGTTTCATGACACGGTTGAACAAATTAAACCGATCGCAGAAAACGAAGGTATCTCCATGGCTCAATTAGCAGTTGCATGGGTTCTCTCTAAACCATTTGTTACGTCACCCATTGTCGGAGCTACGAACCCAACACAACTCGATGATGCAATAGCAGCTGCTGCTAAACCACTTTCAGAAGAAGCGGTAACGCAGTTAAATGAGTTAACTCATAAATATCGGGCTGGGGATGATGAACGCTGATAACTAAAAAGATTTTTATTTGGAGCAACTAATGGAACAAGAAGAACGTTGGATAGAACAAGAAGTTGATTTTGCGGGTGTTATTGGTGAGAACGTAGAAATATTAAGTCGAAATCCAAAAAATTATCACCAAGTAATCTCAGATATCAAAAATTGTGAAACGGTAACGATCGATGGGAAACTCTTTATTCCCGAAACAAACAAACCGCTTCCGTTGGTAATAATTGTTCCAGGGAGTTTAGGAGTAGGACCCAATCATAAAGCGCATGCTGAAGTACTTGTTGATGAGGGGTACGCAGTTTTTCTTTTAGATCCATTTGGGGCTAGATCTGTTGAGTCAACGGTTGAAAATCAGACACAATATAGTTTTGCGGCATCTGCATATGACCTTCTAGCCACTTATCAAACATTATGTGAGCATCCTTTAATAGATGTAGAAAGAATTGCTGCTCAAGGTCATAGTCGAGGTGGATCAGCGGTTCTGATGGCTTCTATGCGAAATTTCGCTGATCCGATCATTGGTTCAAATAATGGTTTTGCAGCTATTTATTCGGTTTACCCATGGTGTGGACATCAATTCAAAAATTCTCAAACCGGAACAACGCAAGTTCGAGCAATTGTTGGGGAGATAGACAACTGGGTTTCAATTAAACAAATTGAAACCCAGATAGAAGCCATCAACGAAAATGGTGGAAAAGCTACTATGAGTGTTGTTGAAGGTGCCCATCATAGTTTCGACCGTCATGAACCCGTACATGCAATCCCAACAGCTCGGGTAGCACCAGAAGCACCAATCACATTCCTTGAAGACGATGGAGCGATGATTGATCCACAAACACAAGAAGCAAATCCAGATTTAGTTGATTACGATATTTTCGTTTATGCAATGAAACAGGGTTATGGCCGTTTGGGGGCGGATCTAGGGGGAACAGGAGACCAGCCTGAAATATTTAAGAAAGACATGCTCAATTTTTATGCTCAACATTTAATAATGAAAGAAGCCTAAAAAATTCTGTGAAAGTTGCGCGCCTGGAGGGATTCGAACCCCCGACCTTCTGATCCGTAATCAGACGCTCTATCCAACTGAGCTACAGGCGCTTTTGCAGGAGTGTACGGTCAACTTTACTTTTCCGTTCACTTCCACGGTCTTAAATTTTGCGGAGAGGGAGGGATTCGAACCCTCGAAGAGCTATTAAGCCCTTACTCCCTTAGCAGGGGAGCGCCTTCAACCTGACTCAGCCACCTCTCCTAACAATCTGATGCTATCGGGTGACAGAGACGCATAGAAAGTAACGGTAGGATCATTTACGGAGGGTTGGCAGAGCGGACGATTGCGATGGTCTTGAAAACCATTGATCCTCACGGATCCGCGGGTTCAAATCCCGCACCCTCCGCCATCAGTTTTTAAACTATTTACCTATGTGACCACGAAGTTCATCAAGCCACGAATCAGCTTTTTCAGAGTCAACCGTTGCCTTATCCAAAATCGTATTGTCATCTCCAGCGGCAGGATAAGAGCCCAAAAATTTAACTGAACCATTTTTCACATGAAGGTTTTTAAGACAATCAGCAACAACCTCATCAGAAATATGTCCTTCAAGATCTATTAAAAAACAATAATTACCCAACCCTTTTTTTGTGGGGCGTGACTCTAAACGAGTCAAATTAAGAGAACGAGCAGCAAATTCTTGAAGAATCCCCAACAAACTTCCAGGACGATCAGCGTCTTGAAACACAACAATAGAAGTTTTGTCATAGCCAGTAGGACTTGGAACACCATCGGAAGCAACAAGAACAAAACGAGTTTCGTTATCCGAATGATCCTGAATACCACCAACCAATATTTCTAAACCGTAAGCATCAGCAGCTCTTTCAGTTCCAATAGCAGCAAAAGTATTGTGTGATTTGCCGGAAACCTGTTTAGCGGCATCAGCGGTAGAGTTAGCTGCTTCTGTTACTGCGTTAGGCAAATTATCAGACAACCAATCTTTACATTGAGCGATTGCATGAGGAAACGATAAGACAGTCGTAATTTCATCCAAACTCGTGCCAGGTTTAACAAGAAGATTCAATTCAATACTTGAAACAACTTCACGTTGAATCAACAAGTTCGCATCGAAAGTTAGAGTGTCTTGCGTAATGTTCACACTGCCCTCAATTGAGTTTTCAATTGCTACAAAACCAAGATCAGCCTCATTATCTGAAACCCTTTTAAGCACTTCAGGAATTGAGGAAACACTAACTAGTTCCAGTTCTTTCAAATCAGTTTGATTTAAAAGAGCCTGTTCTGTAAATGTCCCAGAAGGACCCAAATATGCAAGACGTTTATTTTCACCCACATAATAAGGATAGTGAAGTATCTCAAAATGGATCGAACAAATTAAACAAGACTTACTAAGCGTTCAGAAAATGAATTAAAACTCTCAAATTTACGTACCCTATTAATGTGAACCCAGCTACTGACCGCCTTTATTTCAAGCAACTCCTTTCAGGAAGAGATTTTGGGAATACCGACAACTTGGCTAAACAAATGGTCAATTTTGTTTATTTAATAGGTGACCGAGAAACCGGTGAATCGGTAATTGTTGATCCTGCATATGACGTAAATGCTTTACTTGAAATACTTGAAGAAGATGGCATGCAATGTAGCGGTGTTTTAGCTACTCATTACCACCCAGATCATGTTGGTGGGTCAATGATGGGCTATGACATCGTTGGAGTTAAAGAATTATTAGAACAAGTCTCAGTTCCAATCCATGCTCAGAAAGAAGAAGCTGAATTCATAACTAAAATCACCGGTCTTGAAAGTAAAGATGTAGTGGAACACTCAAGTGGTGACATAGTAAATGTCGGCGAAATAAAAATCGAGTTGATACATACACCAGGGCATACACCTGGTAGTCAGTGTTTCTTAGTGGAAAACCGACTTGTAGCTGGAGACACTTTATTCTTGGAGGGTTGTGGACGAACCGATTTGCCGGGTGGGGATCCGGCAGCTTTGTACGACAGTTTGCATAATCGATTGTCAAAAGTCCCAGACGAAGCAACTCTTTTTCCAGGGCATTTATACTCGCCTGAACCAAGTGCACAAATGGGTCACACGAGGCAACAAAATTATGTTTTTTTACCACGTACTGAAGAACAGTGGTTAACCATGTTTGCTGGGTAAATATAAGAATTCCAAGACGGAGGATTTAATGTTTAAAGCTTTACTTGCTGAAAAAAATGAAGAAGAAATAAATGTAGAAATACGTGAACTCAATAATGAAGACCTACCCGAAGGGGATGTATTAATTGATGTTGAGTTTTCAACAATTAATTACAAAGACGGGTTAGCGATTACAAATAAATTACCCGTAATACGTTCATGGCCAATGGTGCCAGGAATTGATTTAGCTGGAGTTGTTTCAGAATCAGAACGTGATGACATGCCTATAGGGAGCTCTGTTGTAGTTAATGGTTGGGGTATAGGGGAAGACCACTGGGGAGGTTTTAGCCAGAAGGCGAGAGTAAATGGTGATTGGACAGTGCCTCTTCCTGAAGCTTTTACCACTAAACAAACTATGGCAATAGGGACTGCTGGTTATACAGCGATGCTATGTGTGCTTGCTTTAGAAGACCACGGGGTGATGCCAGATTCCGGACCGGTCCTTGTAACAGGTGCCGCCGGAGGGGTGGGAAGTGTTGCAATTAGTATTCTTGCGAACCTCGGTTATGAAGTACATGCTTCAACAGGAAGAGCTGAAGAAACTCCCTATTTACAAAATCTTGGAGCGACAGGAGTTATTGATCGCTCAGAATTATCAGAACCGTCTAAAAGACCGTTAGCTAAAGCCCAATGGGCGGGAGCAGTTGATACTGTTGGTAGCCATACACTTGCAAACGTTTTAACGACTGTCATGGATGAAGGCTGTGTTGCGGCTTGTGGGAATGCGCAAGGGATGGATCTTCCAGCAAGTGTTGCTCCATTTATCTTACGAGGAGTCACATTGCGCGGAGTTCACTCTGTTTATGTTCCTAGAGAAAAAAGAATCACAGCTTGGGAACGTTTAGCGAAAGATTTAAAAATCGAGCATTTAGACGAGATGACAAAAACAATCAACCTTGAAGAAGTAATTGAAACCGCAAATGATATAACTGATGGTCAAATCCGCGGCAGAACTGTAGTTGATTTAAACAATTAATCTTTGTGCGCGAGGGGGGATTTGAACCCCCACATCCTTTCGGACACAGGAACCTGAATCCTGCGCGTCTGCCAGTTCCGCCACTCGCGCCAGAGACTTTGAAAAGGTTAACTCCATCTTCTAACTCATCCCACAAATTTGATGTGACTAAAGCTATCTATCAATTCGCAGTAATATTTGTTTAAGAACAGATACTGTCTAATACTGGTTTGAAAATGTCTAAGAAAAGAAAAGAAAGCTCCTGTATAAATGCAGCTGGGGTGACTCACATAGGCCAAGTAAGGCAAACAAATCAAGACAGTCATGCTTCACGAGCAGGAATACATGTACTGGCTGATGGAATGGGAGGTCACCAAGGCGGTGAGGTCGCTTCATTAGAAGCAACTTCAACAATTCTTGAAACCGGAAAAATCGATTCAGTAGCAGACATAGTTAAGTCTGTTTCAAAAGCAAATCAAGCAATTATAAAAAGAGCTAATAAAGACGAAACTCTTTCAGGGATGGGAACAACAGTTTGTGTATTAACAGAAATTTCTGGAAATGATGGAGGAAAAAAAATCGGCATTGCGAACGTTGGAGATAGTCGTATTTACCGATTAGGAGGTTCTGAGTTAACACAAGTAACACTCGATCACAGTTTGGTCGCGGATCTAGTAAGAGCGGGTGAGTTAACACAGGAAGAAGCATCTCGACATCCCCAACGTAATATTTTGACTAGAGCTTTAGGAATTGAGCACGATCTTGTTATAGATACATGGGAATTGACTCCAGTTGCTGGTGACCGATATTTACTTTGTAGTGATGGACTATTTAATGAAATAGACGATGAAAAAATTGCTGAAATTCTTATGAAAGATGAGGAATTGGAGAACATAGCGCAAAATTTGGTTGATGATGCTTTAAAAGCAGGTGGACACGACAATATAACCGCCCTAGTTGTGTCAGTTACAGAAGAAACAAAACTTGAAAACGAAAATTGGGTTTTAAATGAAATGGTTCCATATCCGGCAGTTAAAACTCTACTTAACCCATCAATTGATCAAGAAATAAGAAACTTTGACTGGAAACCAATTGCAATATGTTTATCAACTTTGCTTTTAATTGTTTCTGTATTTACAGCAATAGGTCTATATGCGAGAAACGGCTGGTTTGTAGGAGAATATAATGGTGGTGTCGCAATTTATAAAGGTCGACCTCAAGGGGTTCTTTGGTTTGAACCTACTGTAGAAAGAAAAACTCAAATTTCGATTCTGGATTTATCAAAGGAAACTCGACAGATTGTAGTTGATTCAATTTTAATGGATTCTTTTGAAGAGGCAGAAAGATTTGTGAACGAGATAAGAAATTGACAACAAAAGAAATATTTTGATACATACACAAACTCAATTAGATAAGTAGAATTATTTTCCGTGGCTAATCAAGAACCAACGGTGTTCAATGACCGTTATGAACTTCATAGACAAATTGCAAGAGGTGGGATGGCTGATGTCTTCCTTGCTCGCGATTTGTTACTTGATAGACCCGTAGCAATCAAAGTTCTTTTTGATCAGTTTTCCAAAGACCAGCAATTCGTAGAACGTTTTCGCCGAGAAGCGCAAAGAGCAGCTAATTTAAATCATCCAAACATAGTTAGCGTTTTCGATTGGGGAGAAGAAAGCGGCACATATTTCATCGTGATGGAATATGTAGAAGGCCGAAGTTTAGCTGAAATAATCAGAACCGAAGGTTCTATACATCCTGACAAAGTTGCTGAAATTTCTTCCGAAGTTGCCGCTGCACTCAGTTTTGCTCATAGAAATGGAATAGTCCATCGCGATGTAAAACCAGGAAATGTTCTCGTAGCCCCAAACGGTCATATAAAAGTTGCAGATTTTGGTATTGCTCGAGCATTAGCGAATGTCCAAAGTGAGTTGACTCAAGCTGGAACAGTAATGGGTACAGCAACCTATATTTCACCCGAACAGGCTCAGGGCATGGAGGTTGACCCGAGAAGCGACCTTTATTCCTTAGGAGTAATGATTTATGAAATGTTGTCAGGTCACCCACCATTTACTGGTGAAACACCCGTAGCTGTTGCTTACCAGCATGTGCAAGACAGCCCCATTTCTCTAAGAGCTGCGGGTGTTTCCGTAGCAGAATCCCTTGAAGCGGTAACAATGAAACTGCTAGCAAAAAACCCAGTAAATCGTTATCCAACTGCAGAAGATTTAAGAAGTGATTTGCGACGCTACCAAGAAGGCGCTCATGATTTAAGACCAAGTAATCAATCTGGAGTTACTGGTAGAACATTTCAACATGCTGCTCCTGTTTCGCCCTCACAGAAAAAAATGAGAGTCAGACGAGATGATGGATTCAGAAGAACCGCTCTTTTTACAGTTTTTATGGGCATTCTTATTGTCATTTTTGGATATTTGGTGATTCAATTTCTTGACACCATAGGAGTAGAAGATAGTGATGATACTCCTGTTCAGCTAAGCATGTCGGAAGTACCAAATTTAATTGGGACACCACTTGATGAAGCAAGGGAAATTCTTCGAGAGGCGAAATTAAGTGTTCAAATGGATTATCAAACAAATATCGACTATTCCGAAAACACAGTTTTTGATCAAGAGCCAAGAGCTGGAGCAAAACTTGAACCAGCAGAAACTGTCAGATTGTGGGTGAGTAAAGGAACTGGGCCAATGACACTTATAAAAGTTATTGGTGATTCTGTTGGAGACGCTGTTAGAGATTTGGAAGCAATGGGATTAAGAGTTGACACTTTAGAGCTTGAAGATCCTGTGCAACCAGCAGGTCAGATTATCGACCAGAACCCTGTAGCTGGTACTGAAATAACACCTGGAACAAGAGTTATTTTGTTTGTTTCTAAAGGGCCTGCCGTTGAACAAATTCCGGACCTTGAAAACCGTCCTGTTTTAGCGGCGATGAATATAATTTCGCAACTTGGCTGGCTTGCTTCAACTTCTGAAGAGGCAAGTGAAACAATTCCTGAAGGATTGGTTATAAGAACCGAACCTCCTGCCCAAAGCAAGTTGTCTCCAGGAAGCAGAGTGGAAATCGTTATCTCTTCGGGCTTGCCGGTAATGATAGTTCCTTCTGTTACTAGCCTGCTTGAAGATTCCGCTGTTCAAATTCTTGAAGAAGAAGGTTTTCAAATAAACCTAATAGAAGAATTGTTGCCAACTGAATCAGTTAATGATGGAAGAGTGATAAGCCAAAGCCCACAACCAGAAATTGAAGTTGAATTAGGCACAATTGTGACAATTGTTGTTGGCAGATCCGAAATACCTCAGCAGGGATCAGTTGTAGATCAAAGCCAGTAATTATTCTTTGACGGTTAGTAAGAAATTTTCAATCAACTTGTGACCAAACGAGGTAAGTATTGATTCAGGGTGGAACTGGAGTCCGTGGATTTCAAATTGCTTATGTTTTAGACCCATTATTAAACCATCATCAGTTTTTGCTGTTATTTCTAGTTCATCTGGAAAGGATTCAGGGTCAACCATTAAAGAATGGTATCGAGTTGCGTTAAATGGAGATTCTATATCTTTGAAAAGCCCTGATTTATTGTGTGAGATAAGTGATGTTTTACCATGCATAACTTGAGGTGCATGTACGATTTTCCCTCCCCAAGCTTCTCCGATGCACTGGTGTCCAAGGCAAATTCCTAAAACTGGAATTTTTCCAGCAGCCCACTTAATAAGATCAACTGAAATTCCAGCCTGTTTAGGGTTTCCCGGGCCGGGACTAATTAAAAGAGCATGAGGTGACATGTCCTCGACTTCATCAATTGTTATAGCATCATGACGCTTTACTAGAGGTTCTGTGTTAAGTTCACCCAGATATTGAACAAGGTTGTAAACAAAAGAGTCGTAATTATCAATAACAAGTATTTTAAAACTCATAATATTTAAACCTAACCGATAAAAAACGATGCGAATGCAGATTTAATGTCTAACATCACACCATGAGTAGTCCACAAAAAAAACGTATTGAAGGTGGTCGTGTAACCCCTAGGGGAACTTCTGACATACCGCGAAAACCTTCCTCAAAAGCACAAGAATCCCCTAAATGGGTTCCGATTTTAATGTTTAGCCTTTTAGCAGTTGGTGTTTTAATTATTTTCTTTAATTACGTCGGATGGCTACCCGGAGGAACAAGCAACTCATTTTTACTATTAGGTCTAGGTTCAATTTTGGGTGGAATAATTACAGCAACTCAATTTCACTAAAATATTTAAGTAGTTATGTAATTACATAAATGTTATTAACACACAGGTTTATACACATCCTGTGGATAACTTCTTGAATTATTCTTCCTCAATGAGAAGTTCCATATCATCCATACAATGCCTAGGAGGGTCAGGATTCTCTTCAGCTGCAGTAGTCATTCGAACCTCTGCGCCACACAATTCACATCTATATAAGAGTTTTACTTTTCTTAATTCTCCGGGAGGTGGAGGTGCAGGAGGGGGAGTAGCTAAAGATCTAAGGATAAAAACTCCGACCTTGATGATCAAGAAAGCAATACCAATAGCGACAATAATTTTTAACAGAAACATTGTTTAGATCCTACCTAAGGGAAAGTTCTCAAATAACAAGTTTCCTTTCTATGGTAGATTGTGCAATCAGGTCTTTATTAAACGAATAGAAACAAAAGGAAAATGGAACTTTCAACAGAATTAAACCTCGTATTATTCATTTTGCGTCTTGTAATTGGATTAACCATTTTTGCTCATGGGTGGAACAAGTTCTTCGGAGGTGGGCGGATTCCAGGAACAGGAAGCTGGTTTGAAAGTATTGGGGTTAGAAAAGGCAGACTAAATGCATATTTAGCAGCCTCAACTGAACTTTGTGTTGGATTGCTTCTCGCGGCGGGATTATTAACTTCATTTGCATCGGCTGGTCTTATTGGTTTAATGGTTGTAGCAGGGTGGACTGTTCATCGAGATAATGGCTTTTTTATTATTAAAGAAGGTTGGGAATATATTTTTGTTCTTGCTGTAATTGCAATGACAATAGCAACAATAGGTCCCGGCGAATGGTCGTTAGATAATGCGCTTAATGCATCATCAACCAAATTTGATGGCTGGGCAGGACTTTTAATTTCACTTCTTTTAGGAGTAGGTGCAGGGCTATCTCAATTATTTATTTTCTACCGTCCAAAGGAAGTTTCCTAAATATTTGTGGAGCTGGCGGGAATCGAACCCGCGACCCCCTGCTTGCAAAGCAGGTGCTCTAGCCAACTGAGCTACAGCCCCAGAGGTATCTAGCGTAGAGCCGACTTTTCAATATCCCTAGCTAAAGATGGAATTAAGAAGCCATTGGGCGACCGAAAGGTAATTCGGATTGCCAATTTGAAAGAAAAACTTCAGCACGTTCGCAGGCCCCAATTAAAGGGCCGTCAGCATGGTTAATAACTTCCTCAATGATTGAAGATAATTTTTCTGCAATTTGATTTTTGTCGTTTATTAATGGACCGGCTGTTGTAATGAAATCAGGTAAGGCAATTATGTTTTTTCGTTTACATACCGCAACAGCACGAGTAGTTATTGGAAGGGCAGCAGTAGGGACGATCACTGAAAAAGAAAGTGTTTCTGCAGTTTCATGATCTATTGCACCAATTTTTGATCCACAAAAAAGAATGTCTGCTTTTTCAGTAATTGGATTTTCTGAATTGACGATCTCAATTCCTTTGTCAGTAAGTTCTTTTTCTAAAATAGAGCTTAAAATTTTGTCATCTATAACAGCTGTCTTTGCGTCTGGCTTAGCTGATAAAGCGCTTATTACAGTTCCCATGGCTAAAAGTTGTAATTTTTCTTCATGCCTGTCTTCGGTGGTGTTCTCAGGTTTCACCCCAAGTCCAGCAGTGAAAGTAAATTCGTTTCCCCATTCGCTAATTTCTTCGAAAAACGTTTTTATTGCTTCATTTTTTTCTTCTGGTGTAGTGCTTATTCCTGCTGAAATACCTGTTTCTTTTAAGTTCAGGGAAGCAAGCCCATAGGTCATTGATCTTGCTAAATCTTTTGCTCCTCCTTGAAGAATTTTTTTTGAAGCTCTTAAGATTCCTCGTCCAGGTGCATCCTCTAGATCAACTGCTACAAAAGCGTTAATTGATTCAAGTTTTTGAATTTTCATTTAATCTCTCAATTCAATCGTCGTTTAAAACATCGATTATTTTTTCAACTTGCATTTGGGTGGAAGTTAACCGCTTTTGGCATTGTTGTAGAAGATCATTTGCCCGCTCAACTTTTTTTGCAAGCTCATCGATATCAATTTGATCAGATTCAAGCTCAGTGAGAATCTCTTGGAGTTCTTCTAAAGCTAACGAATAGCTTATTTCACTGTCTTCGTTAGCCTTATTTGTTTCTTTTGTCATATGACTACCTCATTGATAGTACTTTTAACAGTACCGTCCTCAAAAATTGTTTCGATCTCATCCCCTTTAAAAAGATTGTTAGTTGATGAAATAATTTCACCGTTTTGTGTACGCGTAATTGACCATCCTCTGGCAAGAAGCCGTTTAGGGTCTAACGCTCTTATTTGATCTTCAAATCCATGGAGTTTGTCTCCATTTCGTTTTATGATGTTCGGGACAATTACTGAAATACGTTCTTTTACTCCTTTTAAGTTTTCATTGGAATTAAATAGAGAAGTTTTTGCGATAGTCACAGTCCGCGAATACAGATTTGAATGGTGGGATTGAGCTAGAGATATTTTGTTGTGCGAAAGATTGATGACCGCAGTTTTGATAGCAAGTATTTTTTCGATGAACTCATTAACGGTTTCTACTAAACCGACGGCACATGCTGTAGGGGTTTTATAAGAAGTGTGCGCAACAACATCTGCAACACTTTGATCTATTTCATGTCCGATTCCAGTAAAAATTGGAATTGAAGAATTAGCTATTGCTCTAGCGAGGCTTTCTGAGTCGAACGAGAGCAGATCGCTGGTGGAACCTCCTCCTCTTATTATTGCTATTACATCTGGTTGATATGAAGTAACTATTTTTAAACCTTCTTCAATATCAGAAGCTGAACCTTCTCCTTGCATTCTTGTATCTCTTGCCAGAACATTGAAAGAAAAATTGCTATTAAGCAACTCATCGCAAAAATCAGCGTACGCAGCAGAACCAATGCTTGTTATCAGAGCAATATTTAAAGCAGGTTTTGAAATTATATGCAGCTTATTTCTTTCAGTTAGACCTTCTGTCTTTAAGTTTTGGAGCAGTTTTTCTTTTTCTTGAGCTAGATGACCGAAGGTGAATTGAGGATCAACGTCGCGCATTATTAGTTGTAATCGGCCCCCGGGCGGCCAAAAGTCTAGATGAGCAAGAATTTTTACGTTTATATCGTTAGCAAGAATTAATTCGCTTTTGTTTTGGAGAGTTCTATCGATTTCTGAACGTTGAGAATTCCATAAAGCGACACTGAATTTACCCATTGGTTGTGAACCTTGCTCAGAGATTGGATCGATTAGATCAAAATATGCGTGTCCAGATTTTGGAACGATCCGAAAGTTAGATATTTGTCCTTCAATCCAAAAATCTTGCGGGAAAAGATTGTTGAGTCCATCTTTCAAAAAGTTCCCAAGTTGCAAAACGCTAAAGGAAGGTATCTCATAATCAGGGGACATAAAATTACACTACATAGTTACGAGTTTTTATGAAAGTGAACGATTTATTTAGTTATGTGACCTTAGTCCTATAAGCATGTTGGATTTGGCATTTTGTTACTGTGAGCGCGAGTCTTGTGTTGTTAATTTCTAATTATTTGTGTCATTTGCCTGGTTAATAGGTGGTGACGAGGAGGGAATATTGTGAATCGTAAGATTCTTGCTGTGCTTGGTGCTTGTTTAGCGTTTGCGCTTGTGAGTTCAAGTTGTGGTAGTGATAGTGACGATAGTTCAAGTAGTTCTGCTGCTGTAGCGACGACTGCTGCGCCTGCGACGACTGCTGCGCCTGCTTCTGATGGGTTGGCTGGCACTTCGGTGACGGTTTTTGGTCCTGAGAGTAGTGATGAAGAGGCTGGTGCTTTGCAGGATGCGTTG
>MPLX02066306.1_pt1 | contig 56270 bp, 56 predicted proteins | sample 1617341 | NCBI WGS metagenome assembly MPLX02 (sample SAMN05944804, study PRJNA350692) | marine metagenome | biome: marine; feature: ODZ; material: water; isolation source: 120 m water sample filtered on 0.2 um supor filter | place: Pacific Ocean | collected 2012-04-08 | depth 120m m | reverse complement strand
GCGAACTGATGGCCAGCGCTGCCCAGCGCATGCCTCTCAAGCGCTTTGGCCATCCCAGCGAGATCGCCGCCGTTGCCGCCTTCCTTGCCTCCGACGACTGTACCTTTACCACCGGTCACACCTACGCTGCCGACGGCGGTTTCACCGTCGCGGGGGTGATGGAGGGGTAGGGGAAAAGTAAATAGTAGGCGATTGATAGCGAAAATTTACAAATCTAATTTTCTTGGATCATACGGACTTTAGTGGCTGCTTGTTAACAAGACGAAAGTCATCAAATTTCGGGTCTGACTCGCTGGGTGTCTCCTTGTCCTATGCTCACCCTTTCACGCCAGCGCCCCCAGAACGCCAGGGATAGGCTATATCGACGGGAGCTTCGCGATTGCCGCGGGCCAAGCCTAGCTTGTTGAGGCGCAGGCGTACCATGGGAAACTGCTCACGGCCCCAGAAGACTTCGCCGTCGAGCACGATGGTGGGCACGCCGAAGACACCAGCCGTATCGGCGTCAGCGTGTATTGCCTCAAGCGCGGCGTGGCCCTCATCGGCGGCGTAAGCGGCAAACGCCGAGGGGTCGGCGCCGGCTTCGCCAAGTACGGCTTGGATCACGGTGCGATCCTCGATGTCCAGCGCCCGGCGCCAGAACCGCTCGAAGACGATATCTGTATAGGCGCGGAAGACATGCTGTTGCTTCGCATAGAGCATACCGATGCCGGCGAGAGCAGAATCCCAGATCTTCTGCGTACCGAGAATGGTCAGACCGCGCAGGTTGGCATGGCGGCGCACGTCCATATAGGTGTAGCGGACGCGGCGCCATTGGTAGGCGGTGCGCTCTTGGTGCAGGACCTGGCGTGCATCGTCGACCTCCGCCGAGCCCCGATAGCTGGCGATGTCGAGCGTGAAGGGTAGCCAGTTGAGCGCCACGTTGAAGTCGCGCTCAAAGGTCTGGGCCGGCTCGATAGCGAGGTAGGCGTAAGGACTCTTGAAGTCGATGTAGATGTCGAGCGTCTTGCTGGTCATGCTACAAATTTCCTTACCCAGGGCCGGATAAGCCCGAAGACGATGGCGTATCTAGCCGGAAAATCAGAGCGGAGAATCGTGCCAGACGCTGACCCACGAGTACTTCCAACTAGCGTATTAGATGATCAGAGTTTGCCTATTTTTATGGCATTTAAATGTTTTTGCACAAAATTTATACGCTTTATTAAATTTTATGCATCCCTATCCAGCGTGTCCTGCGTTTTTGATATCGTTTGCCACCGTGCCATCCCTCTTCAAACCTGCAGAATCCCTCATGGGACCTGCAACAATGAGAAACAGTAAGGGAATGGCACGATGTTTGCTACGGAGGGAGCGGTGTAAGACAATCTTATTTGGGAGACATTCTATGAAACTGAGGAGCCGTTCCCTAGCTGCCCTTGGCCTGACAGCCGGCCTCATGTCGGCGATGTCGGTGCAAGCGGCTGATACCATCAAGGTCGGCGTGCTGCATTCGCTGTCAGGCACGATGGCGATCAGCGAGACCACGCTGAAGGATACCGTTCTGATGATGGTCGATGACCTCAATGCAGACGGCGGCCTACTTGGCAAGCAGGTCGAGGCGGTCGTCGTCGACCCGGCGTCAGACTGGCCGCTATTCGCAGAGAAGGCACGCGAGTTGATCGAGAAGGAGCAAGTCGCGGCGACCTTCGGCTGCTGGACCTCGGTCTCGCGCAAGTCTGTCCTGCCGGTCTTCGAGGAACTCAACGGTCTCCTCTTTTACCCGGTGCAGTACGAAGGCGAGGAAAGCTCGCGCAACGTCTTCTATACTGGTGCCGCGCCGAACCAACAGGCGATCCCGGCCGTCGAATATCTCATGAGCGAGGACGGCGGTGGTGCCCAGCGCTGGGTGCTGCTTGGCACAGACTACGTCTATCCGCGCACGACCAACAAGATCCTGCGTGCCTTCCTGCATTCGAAGGGGGTCACCGACGAGGACATCCTAGAGTCCTATACGCCGTTCGGTCATTCCGACTGGCAGACCATCGTTACCGAGGTGAAGACCTTCGCCTCTGCCGGCAAGCCGACCGCCGTGGTCTCGACTATTAATGGCGATGCCAATGTTCCCTTTTACAAGGAACTGGGCAACCAGGGCATCAGTGCCGAGGACATCCCGGTCGTGGCCTTCTCGGTCGGCGAGGAGGAACTTTCCGGCCTCGACACTAAGCCATTGGTCGGTCACCTAGCCGCGTGGAACTACTTCATGAGCGTCGACAACGGGGGCAACGACGCCTTCATTGACGCTTGGCAGGATTACATTGGCAGCGACGAGCGTGTTGTCAACGATCCCATGGAGGCTCACTACATCGGCTTTCAGATGTGGGCCCAGGCAGTGCGTCAGGCCGGCAGCACTGATGTGGATGCCGTGCGGCAGGCCATGTACGGTCAAGTCGTGTATTCTCTGAGCGGCTATGACGTCACCATGAACGTCAACCACCATCTCTCCAAGCCGGTCATGATCGGTGAAATCCAGGACGACGGCCAGTTCGACATCGTCTGGCGGACCGACGGTGTGGTCGTGGGCGATGCATGGAGCGACTACATCCCCGAAAGCGCCAAGCTGGTGGCGGATTGGACCTACCCCTGGGTGTGTGGAAATTGCGAGCACCCGAGTTACGCGGTTGCAGAGTAGAGTGGCATTGGACCGGCGGGGCTTATCTGGCTCCGCCGCGTTCTTTCTGACATATGAATGTAATGCTATTCGTTAGACGTATCCTAACGGGTTTTCTGGCTCTCTTTCTCATGGGTACAGCCTATGGAGCCACGATAGAAGAGAGCATCCACGGCCTCGCCGCGAAAAGTTTGGCAGATAAGATAATCGCCGTCGAGGCGCTTTCCGGAAGCGGCGATGAGCGCGCTCGCGACATCCTGCAGGCGATGTTGGATGGGCGCCTCTATCGTGTGAAGGTCGACGACCGTACCGTCTTTGCTGACAAGATTGAGGGCGGCTTTTCCATTATCGATGCGTTGACGGGTGAGGTTCTCGGCGAGGTTGGCAAGCGCGAGGTCAAAAAGGTCAAAGCAAACAACAAATTGCGCGGCAAGCTGCGTGGCGTGATCGGCGGCATGTCCCTTCTCAACCCGGATGCCAATGTGCGCAAAGCCGCGGCGGATGCCATTTTCAAGACACCCAGCGCGGCGATGGTTTCCGTACTGGAGCAGGCCGTAGAGAGCGAAGCAGACGACGACGTGCGCAGTCGTCTGGAGCGCGCCCTTGCCGCAGCACAAATTGCCATCTCGCAGAATTCAGACATACGGCAAGCGGCAGTGCAGCGGCTCGGAACTTTCACGGATTCCGATGTTCGCGCTCTGGTCGGCGGATTGCTCATCGAAACAGACGACGGCTTTGTCGAGGTGGATGCCGCCGTGCGGGCCGCGGCCAGTGTTGCGCTGGAGAAGATTGAAGCCAGCATCGCACGCTGGACTCTGGTTGGAAACCTGTTTCAGGGCCTCAGCCTCGGCTCGGTGCTGCTGCTGGCGGCAATCGGTCTTGCCATCACTTTCGGCGTCATGGGTGTTATCAACATGGCCCATGGCGAGATGGTCATGCTTGGCGCCTATACCACCTTTGTGGTGCAGGAAATATTCCGTAATCACTTCCCCGAATCGTTCGACTATTCAATCGCTGTTGCTATACCGGCCGCTTTCATCGTGGTCGGCGCGCTTGGCATCGCCATCGAGCGAGGCATCATCCGTTTCCTCTACGGTCGGCCGCTCGAGACACTGCTCGCGACCTGGGGATTGAGTTTGATTCTGCAGCAATCGGTACGTACCATCTTCGGGCCGACCAACCGCGAGGTGGGAAATCCGAGTTGGATGACAGGCGCTATCGATCTCGCCGGCGGCGTCTCGCTAACCTATAACCGGCTTTGGATCATCCTCTTCAGCCTCATCGTCTTCGCTGGCCTGATTGCTCTTCTGGGGCGCACTTCTCTGGGTCTGCGCATGCGGGCGGTCACACAGAACCGTGCCATGGCAAGCGCTATGGGTATCCGCACCGGCGCCGTCGATGCACTGACCTTCGGGCTCGGCTGCGGCGTCGCAGGCATTGCCGGCGTGGCGCTGAGCCAGGTCGATAATGTCGGGCCCAATCTGGGCCGCGGTTACATTGTTGATTCCTTCATGGTCGTCGTCTTCGGCGGCGTTGGAAATCTTTGGGGTACGCTGGTCGGCGCGGCAACGCTCGGCGTTGTGAACAAGTTCCTCGAGCCCTTTGCCGGCGCCGTGCTCGGCAAGATCCTGGTGCTCGTCGCCATCATTCTGTTTATCCAGAAGCGTCCGCGCGGCATGTTCGCACTCAAAGGCCGCGCTGTGGAGAGCTGAACTGTGGTATCTGCCCTCCTCGGACGCCTGGGTCTCGGCGGTAGCATCTTCCTGGTGCTTCTGGTGCTCGCAGCCGTCCTGGTGCCACTGTTCAACCAGGTGCTGCCGGCAACATCGCCTTTTCATGTGCCAACTTACATGGTCAGCTTGTTCGGCAAGTATCTTTGCTTCGCTCTGCTGGCCCTAAGTGTTGATTTGATTTGGGGCTATTGCGGCATTTTGAGCCTCGGCCATGGCGCTTTTTTTGCGCTGGGCGGCTATGCCATGGGCATGCACCTGATGCGCCAGATTGGCGACCGTAGCGTCTATGGCAATCCGGAATTGCCAGACTTTATGGTCTTCCTAGATTGGGCGGAGTTGCCCTGGTACTGGCACGGCTTCGACAGCTTCGCCTTTGCCGCGCTCATGGTTTTGCTGGTGCCTGGCACGCTCGCCTTCCTCTTCGGCTGGCTCGCTTTCCGCTCACGCGTCACCGGTGTCTACTTGTCCATCATGACCCAGGCGATGACGTTTGCGCTGCTGCTCGCTTTCTTCCGCAATGACATGGGCTTTGGCGGCAATAACGGGCTGACCGACTTCAAGGATTTACTCGGCTTCGATCTACAGGCGGACGGTACGCGCCTAGCGCTCTACGTCGCATCAGCAATCGCTCTGGCGCTCGGCTTTCTCCTGTCGCGCTACCTCGTTACTTCTCGCTTCGGTCGCGTGCTCGTCGCCGTGCGTGATGCGGAGAGCCGCACACGCTTCCTCGGCTATCGCGTCGAGTACTACAAGCTCTTCGTCTTCGTGCTTTCGGCTATCCTCGCCGGTATCGCCGGCGCTCTCTACGTGCCACAGGTAGGCATCATCAATCCCGGCGAGTTTTCGCCAGCCAATTCCATTGAGATCGTCATATGGGTTGCTATCGGCGGTCGCGGAACTCTGTTTGGTGCTGTGCTCGGCGCCATCCTTGTGAACTACGCTAAGAGCTATTTCACTGGCGCCCTGCCAGAACTTTGGCTCTTCGTGCTTGGCGGACTATTTATCAGCGTAACGATCTTCCTGCCCAAAGGCATCGTCGGTGCTGTCTCAAGCCTGCGTATGATTGTGACGCGCCAGCACGCTGCGCGGAAATCCATGGAGATGATGGCCAGTGAGTGAAATTTCCCACAAGTTGCTGGCGCCAGAGGAAGTCGCGGCGAGCGCGCCCGAGCCCGGCGATGCCCTGCTCTACGTCGAGGGGGTGAGCGTCAGCTTCGACGGCTTCAAGGCGCTCAACGATCTCAACTTCTACGCTTCGGCTCGGCAGATGGAAGCGATGATCGGGCCTAACGGCGCTGGCAAAACGACGATGATGGATGTTATCAGCGGTAAGACCAAGCCCGATCAGGGGCGGCTGATTTTCCGTGGCGACGTGGACCTGGCCAAGCTCGACGAGGCGGCGATCGCTAATCTCGGCATCGGGCGCAAATTCCAGAAGCCCACCGTATTCGAGAATCACACCGTGTTCGACAATCTGGAGCTCGCCCTGAAGGGGCATCGCGGGGTCTTTCACGCTGTCTTCAAGCGGCTCTCGGCGGATGAGCGCGTGCGGATCGACGAGGTGCTCGGCATCATCTCGCTCGTGGCACACACACACCGCCGTGCCGGCGACCTGTCACACGGCCAGAAGCAGTGGCTCGAAATCGGCATGCTGCTCATGCAAGACCCGGAGCTGCTCATGGTCGATGAGCCCGTGGCTGGCATGACGGATGCGGAGACTGAGGACACAGCCCAGCTATTGCGCCGCATCGCGGAGACCCATTCGGTTATGGTGGTAGAGCATGACATGGATTTCGTGCGGGCGCTCGACACCCGCGTGAGTGTCCTCCACGAAGGCTCCGTCATTGCTCAGGGCTCACTCGACACTGTTCAGAACGATGAGCGCGTAATCGAGATATATCTGGGACGCTGACCGATGTTGCAAGTCCAAGCCATCGATCTGTACTATGGCGCCAGCCAGGCCCTGCGCGGGGTCTCGCTCGAGGCGCCAGTGGGCGAAGTGACCTGCGTGTTGGGGCGCAACGGTGTGGGCAAGACCAGTCTGCTGCGCGCCATAGTCGGCCAGCATAAGGTCAGTGGTGGTCATATTCGTTGGGAGGAAACGGACATCACGAGCCAGCCGGCGCACCGCCGCGCCGCGGCCGGCATCGCCTATGTGCCGCAAGGGCGGGAGATCTTTCCCCTGCTCACGGTCGAGGAGAACCTGCGCACGGGCTTTGCTGCCGTGCCGCGCGCGCTGCGCTCGGTGCCTGAACGCGTGTTCGAGCTTTTCCCAGTGCTGAAGTCCATGCTGCGGCGGCGCGGCGGCGACCTTTCTGGTGGACAGCAACAGCAGCTCGCCATCGCCCGTGCGCTGGTCATGCGCCCACGCCTGCTCGTGCTCGACGAACCGACCGAGGGCATCCAGCCCTCGATCATCAAAGATATCGAAGCGGTTATCCGTATCCTCCGAGAGGAAGGCGAAATGACGATCCTGCTGGTCGAGCAGTATTTCGAGTTCGCCCAGCGCTTGGCTGACCGCTATGTGGTGCTGAACCGGGGCGAGATTGTTGCCCAAGGAACGGCTGAGAGCCTGGTCGATGATGATGTCCGCAGTCACCTCACTGTCTGAGCTGCCGGCCGCCGACGGCGAGGTGCGCGCGAGCGTCGGCGCGGGTGGCCCCTTCGGCGACATCTACCAGCGCCAACCTCTCAGGCTGCTGCGCCCGCGCGTCGATGCCGGCGAGCCCCAGACCGGCATTCTCGTCAACACCGCCGGTGGTATCGTCGGTGGGGATCGGCATCGCATCGAGATCGACTGCGTGGCCAAGGGCGATGCGCTGCTAGTCGGGCAGGCGGCGGAGAAGGTCTATCGCACGAGCGGGCCAACAGCGACGATCGAGGTCCAGCTCACGGCGAATAACGGCGCTCGCCTTGAGTGGTTGCCCCAGGGCACCATTCTATTTGATGCTGCGCGCTTGACCCGCCAGACGACGCTTCGCCGTGCCAAGAGTGCGCGCATCCTGGCCGGCGAGATTCTTGTGCTCGGGCGCATCGGCATGGCGGAGACCGTACAGACCGGCGCCCTATTCGATCGCTGGCGCATCGAGGACTGCGGCAGGCTCGCCTGGCTCGATGCCCTGCATCTCGATGGCGATATAGCACACCTGGGTGCGGTCGCCGCCGGGCTTAACGGCGCCCGCACGTTGGCGACGGTGCTCTATGTCGCCGATGATGCAGCGGCACGGCTCGATGAAGCTCGCGCCATGCTAGGCGAATCGACGACGGATCTCAGGGTTGGCGCAACGGTTGTCGGCAACGTGCTGATCTGTCGCTGGCTGGGCAAGGAGCCGCATTTTTTACGTGAGGCCGTAGGCCACTTCTGGTGCCAGTTTCGCGCTGCAACCCTGGGTCGCAAGCCCAATCTGCCGGTTCTCTGGCATCACTGAGGGGGAGGAATTCGTGAACCTGACACCGAGGGAAAAGGATAAGCTGCTGATCTCGATGGCAGCGATGGTGGCGCGTCAGCGCCTGACGCGCGGCGTGAAGCTCAATCATCCAGAAGCGATTGCCCTAATCACCGACCACGTGGTCGAAGGCGCACGCGACGGCAAGACAGTCGCCGAGCTCATGCAGTCCGGCGCGAGCGTTATCGCCCGCGGCCAGGTTATGGAGGGCATTGCCGAGATGGTCCACGACGTGCAGGTCGAGGCGACCTTTCCCGACGGGACCAAGCTGGTCACCGTGCACGATCCAATCCGCTGAGGAGGGTACGATGATCCCTGGTGAAATCATCACTCTGGAAGGCGATATCACACTAAATGGTGGACGGGATACGGTAACCATTAGCGTAGTTAATACTGGTGACAGGCCCGTTCAGGTTGGCAGTCACTACCATTTCTCCGAGACTAATAGCGAGCTCTCCTTTGACCGTGAGACGGCACGTGGCCACCGGCTCGATATTGCTGCGGGCACGGCGGTCCGCTTCGAGCCAGGCCAGACGCGAGATGTAACGCTGATTCCCTTTGCGGGCCTGCGTCGCGTCTTCGGCTTCAACCAGGCGGTCATGGGCCGCCTCGATGGCGGGGAGGGTTGAGTCATGGCGAGTACGCTGAGTCGGCGCGCCTATGCGGACATGTTTGGTCCCACGACCGGCGATAAGGTGCGCCTGGCCGACACCGATCTCGTTATCGAGGTCGAGCGCGACCACACGACCTATGGCGAGGAGGTCAAGTTCGGCGGCGGTAAGGTGATCAGAGACGGTATGGGCCAGTCCCAGGTCTCGCATGCTGACGGTGCCGTCGATACTGTCATTACCAACGCCCTGATCCTCGACCACTGGGGTATCGTCAAGGCCGATATCGGCCTCTCTAACGGCTGTATCGCCGGCATTGGCAAGGCGGGCAACCCAGACACCCAGCCCGGTGTCGATATCATCGTCGGACCCGGCACCGAGGCGATCGCCGGCGAAGGCCTGATCTGCACGGCGGGCGGCATCGACTCGCACATCCATTTCATCTGTCCGCAACTGATTGAGGAGGCGCTGATCAGCGGCGTGACGACAATGCTCGGCGGCGGCACCGGACCGGCCGCCGGCACTAATGCCACCACCTGTACGCCAGGTCCCTGGCACATTCGGCGCATGCTGCAGGCGGCAGAAGTCTTCCCCATGAACCTTGGTTTTTTCGGTAAGGGCAATGCCAGCACGCCCAAGGCTTTACGCGAACAGGTCCTCGCCGGTGCCTGCGGTCTCAAGCTGCATGAGGACTGGGGCACCACGCCAGGCGCTATCGATTGTTGCCTGAGCGTCGCCGACGACTACGATATCCAGGTACTCATCCACACCGACACGCTGAACGAGTCGGGCTTCGTAGAGAACACCATTAAGGCCTTCGCCGGGCGCACTATCCATGCTTTTCACACCGAAGGCGCAGGCGGTGGACATGCGCCGGACATTATCAAGCTCTGCGGCGAAGCGAACGTGTTGCCATCCTCGACAAACCCGACGCGCCCCTTCACAAAAAATACCATAGACGAGCATCTTGATATGCTAATGGTATGCCATCACCTCGACCCGAAGATAGCCGAGGATATTGCCTTTGCCGAGAGCCGTATTCGCCGCGAGACCATTGCCGCCGAGGATATTCTGCACGACCTCGGTGCCTTCTCGATCATCGCTTCAGACAGCCAGGCGATGGGCCGCGTCGGCGAGGTTATCATCCGCACTTGGCAGACAGCTGACAAAATGCGCAAGCAACGTGGGCGCCTAGCCGAGGAAGGTGGTGACAACGACAATTTTCGCGCCAAGCGCTATGTTGCTAAATACACCATTAATCCCGCTATTACCCATGGTATTGCTGAGCATGTGGGCTCGGTCGAGCAAGGCAAGTTGGCCGATCTCGTGCTCTGGCACCCGGCCTTCTTCGGCGTTAAGCCGGCTATCGTGATCAAGGGCGGCAGCATTGCCACGGCACCGATGGGGGACCCCAACGCCTCGATTCCGACACCACAGCCGGTGCACTACCGGCCGATGTTCGCAAGCTATGGGAGCTCTTGCGTCGAAAGCGCCATAAGCTTTGTCAGCGCGGCCTCTCTCGATGCTGGTTTCGATGGACTGTCGCGCGAGCTTGTTGCGGTCGGCGACACGCGCAGCGTCATCGGCAAGCAGAGCATGATCCACAATGCTGCGATGCCCGCCATCGAGGTAGATCCCGAGACCTACGAGGTGCGTGCCGACGGCGAGTTGTTGACCTGCGAGCCGGCGGCAGAGCTGTCCATGGCTCAACGTTACTTCTTGTTCTGATGCAAAGGGCTGTGCATAGCGCGGCAGCCGGTACCTGGCCGGCTGATGCGGCAGCCGAGACGGCCGCGCTCGATTACGAGGACCGGGCACGGCGACGTATCCGTCTACGCTGCGAGTCCGGTTTCGTCTTTCTGCTCGACTTGCCCGCCGTGGTGCGGCTTCGCGACGGCGATGGCCTGAAGCTAGACGATGGCCGCTGGATTGGCGTTCGCGCTGCGCCCGAGCCATTGATCGAGGTGCCATGCGCGGATCCGGAAGGCCTTGTGCGCCTCGCCTGGCATCTCGGTAACCGTCACGTCCCCACAGAGGTTTACGCCGGCACCATCCGCTTTCGCTATGACCCGGTGATCGTCGACATGGTCAAGGGCCTTGGCGCCAGGCCAGTCGCGCTCGAGGCGCCTTTCCAACCTGAGCCCGGCGCTTACACCCACAAAGGCCACAGCCATGGATGAGCGATCACTCTACCAGCTTATGGCCTGGCTGTCGCCCGGCTACCCAGTCGGCGCTTACAGCTATAGCCACGCCCTAGAGGCGGCCGTTGAGGCGGGCCTAGTGCACGATCGCGAGAGCTTGTGCGATTGGCTCGATATGCTCGTTGCGCGGGGCGACGGTTGGATTGATGCGTGCTTCTTCTGTCATGCCTACGATGCTGCGTCGGCCGAGGATTGGTCTGGGCTTACGGACATTACCGTCCGGGCTCAGGCACAACGATCGACACCTGAGATAGCGCTCGAATCCGAGGCCCAGGGTGAGGCGTTTCTTTCGGCCACGGCACACGCTTGGCCTCATGCTTGGCTCGACAGGCTGCTCCATCCAGCCCCGTACTCTGTCGCTGTCGCTGTGACCTGTGCGGCGCACGACTTGCCACGGCAGGTTAGTCTCATCGCCTATCTACATGCTTTCATTGCCAATCTAGCCTCTGCCGGCATGCGGCTCGTTCCGCTCGGCCAAAGCGATGGCCAAGCCGCCATCGCCGACCTTGCCGTTACGGTGAGCCAAACCGCTGCCCGCGCACCCGGCGTTGCGCTCGACGAGATCGGCAGCGCAACGCCCATGGTCGACTGGCTGTCGATTACCCACGAAACCCAATATGTGAGGTTGTTTCGCTCATGATCCGCTCCCCGCACGGCCCCGCCCGCATTGGCATCGGCGGCCCCGTCGGCTCTGGCAAGACGGCGCTGACCAATGTGCTTTGTAAATTACTGCGTAACCGTTTCGATATTGCAGTGGTGACTAATGATATCTATACCAAGGAAGATGCCGAGTTCCTTACCCGCTCCGGTGCGTTGGAGCCAGAACGCATCGTTGGGGTCGAGACGGGAGGGTGCCCGCACACGGCGATCCGCGAGGACGCCTCGATCAATCTTGCCGCAATCGATGGTCTCGTGACACGCTTTCCTACCCTGGACCTGCTGCTCATCGAGTCGGGCGGTGATAACCTAGCGGCGACCTTCAGCCCCGAGCTCGCCGATATTACCATCTACGTCATCGACGTCTCGGCCGGCGATAAGATTCCACGCAAGGGCGGACCCGGCATCACGCGATCGGACCTGCTAGTGATCAACAAGACAGACCTGGCGCCCTTCGTCGGTGCCAGCCTGGACGTTATGGACTGCGACAGCCGGCGCATGCGCGGCGAGCGTCCCTTCGTCTTCACCTGCATCAAGGACGAGAAGGGCGTCAATGCAGTCGCCGAATTCGTGCTGCGTTCAAGCGGCCTGGAGTGCCCCGTGGTCGTTTAGAGCCTTGTTGAGTGTCCATAAATGGACTGGCTTCCGGGCGTGACCTCCTGCTCAACCCTTACACGCCAGATTCCTCAGATGATTTCGATAATAACGGAGGCGCATAATGGGCGACTTTGGTTTCGGATCGCCTAGCGGACACGGGTCCGAAACAGCGATTATCGACGCACAGAAAAAGGCCGCTGGAGCGGTCTCCAACGGCCTTTCTGTGAATTGGCTCCCCGGGCCGGACTCGAACCAGCGACATGGTGGTTAACAGCCACCCGCTCTACCAACTGAGCTACCGGGGAACAGTGGCGCCCCTATAGCAGAGCCTCGGGGTCGATTCCAGTGTGCAATTGAGGGCGGCCATCGCTGTCATGCGGCCGCCCTCACAGCCGTTTATTCCGCTGCCGTCGCGACCGAGGGTAGGCCAGCCAGCGCCATCGCAAGCTCCGACTCGTCATAGGACTGGTCGGTCAGATCGCCGGCGAAGTAGTCGGTGTAGGCCTGCATGTCGAAGTGGCCGTGGCCGCAGAGGTTGAACAGGATTGTCCGACCCGTGCCCGCCTCCTTGCACTTGAGCGCCTCATCAATGGCGCCCTTGACCGCATGCGTTGCCTCCGGCGCCGGCACGATACCTTCGGCGCGGGCGAACTGAACGCCGGCTTCAAAGCATTCGAGTTGCTGATAGGCGCGCGCCTCAATCAGGCCGAGCTCATGCAGGTGGCTGACTAACGGGCCCATGCCGTGATAGCGCAAGCCACCAGCGTGGAAGCCAGGCGGCACGAAGGTCGAGCCCAGGGTATGCATTTTGACCAGCGGTGTCAGATGACCCGTATCGCCGAAGTCGTACGCAAATTTGCCGCGGGTCAACGAGGGGCAGGCCGCGGGCTCCACGGCAATCACGCGGACATGAGGCCCGCCGCGCAGCTGCTCGCCGAGAAACGGATTGACGAGGCCGGCAAAGTTGCTACCGCCGCCAGTGCAGCCAACGATGATGTCAGGATAGTTACCGGCCATGTTCATCTGCTCGATGGCTTCTTGGCCGACCACAGTCTGGTGCAATAGCACGTGGTTGAGCACGCTGCCGAGGGCATATTTTGTGTCGTCGTTCTGGGCCGCCATCTCAACCGCCTCCGAAATGGCGATACCGAGGCTGCCCGTAGAATCCGGATGCTCGGCGAGAACGGCGCGGCCCGACTGAGTCTCTTCCGAGGGGCTGGCGACGCAGCGGGCGCCGAAGGTTTCCATCAAAGCCTTGCGATAGGGCTTCTGCTCGAAGCTGACCTTCACCATGTAGACATCGATCTCGAGGCCGAACAGGTTGCCGGCAAAAGCCAGCGAGGAGCCCCACTGGCCGGCGCCTGTCTCAGTGGTGATCTTCTTGGTTCCGGCTTCCTTGTTGTAGAAGGCCTGGGCCACGGCCGTGTTGGGTTTGTGGCTGCCGGTTGGACTGACACCTTCGTACTTGTAGTAGATCTTGGCTGGAGTATCGAGCGCACGCTCCAATTGGCGGGCGCGATGGAGAGGGCTCGGGCGCCATTGACGATAGATTTCACGCACTGGCTCGGGGATCTCGATCTCGCGCTCGGCCGAGACTTCCTGGCCGATCAGCGCCATCGGGAAAAGCGGTGCCAGATCGTCGGGACCAATGGGCTGTCCGGTGCCGGGATGCAGCACTGGCGCCAAGGGCTCCGGCAAGTCAGCGTTAATGTTGTACCAGGCCTTCGGAATCCGATCCTCAGGCAGTGTGTATTTCACGGTATCTGTCATGATTCGCTCTGTACCTCCCCAGCAGGCGACCGCAGCTTGCGGCACATTATTATTCCTTGGCAAGGTAGCATATTTGTCGGCGATCGCCAGGGTGCCGTCGTCGTCACCTTCGATCAAAGAGTTGAAGCCTATGTCGTCGTCCCGGCCTTCGGCGATGAAGGCGCGGGGAATATCAAGGCTTGGAGGGCCCGTCACCCAAACAGGCGTCAGCTCGGCGCCGACGTCGCCGATTAGGCGGTCGTAGGGCGCCATACCGGACAAGAGGTCGGCAACCGCAGAGCTCTAGTTTGGGGATGTCTCCGGAATTGTTCGATGCACGGCGATACGTTCATACCATGTGTCGTTACGGGCCTGCGGCGCGCGTGCCAACCCTTCGACAATGCGTTATGCAGAACCAGGACTCTCCTATCAGGAGAGGGAGGTTCCGGGGCTCAGGTCAAGGATGGTGTTTTAGAATCTCGCTTCAGCAGCAATAACAATAAATTTAGGAGTGCAGGCTATGGCAGATAACTATGAGACATTAAGGTACCAAAAACAGGGCGCGCGCGCTCGCATCACATTTAATCGGCCAGATATCCTCAACGCCGTCGCCATGACCGGTGCGTACGAGGTTGATGCGTTGGCAGCTCGAATTGCCGAAGATGAAGAGATTCGTATCGTTAGCATCAACGGCACTGGGCGGGCATTTTCTACCGGAATCGATCTCAAGGATCTCGCCGCCGGGTTGATAGATAATAGTTATTTTGATCTTTGGGACCGCGCACTCAGGCGCTTCGAGACCATGGACAAGTTGGTGCTCTGCCTTATCCATGGCTATGCGCTTGGAGGTGGCTTGCAGCTCGCTCTAGCTTCGGACATCCGCGTTTGCACGCCGTCTGCCAAGCTCGGCCTGCCGGCCATCAAGGAAGGCCTAATACCGGGTCTCGGCACGCTTCGCCTGGCGCGCTATATCGGCCTTGGCAGGGCTAAGCGCCTGATTATCACCGGCGAAATGATCGATGGCACCGAGGGCGAACGTATCGGCATGGTCGATTATCTCGTCTCTGAGGACAGAGCCGAAGCGGAATTCGAGGAAATCATCGCCCGCGTCAGCGCGGTCAATTCAAAAGGCTGCCGGCTCTCCAAGCAAATGTTAAATAGCTGCTATGACCTTGATTTCGAAACATTTTTTTCACTCTATAAAGAACGTCAGCTCCGTGCCACAAGCTCAGACGATTTTTCGGAGGCAATGATCGCATATCGCGAGAAACGCTTGCCAAATTGGTCTTAGCAAACAGGGGCATCGCCATGATGGCTATCGATTTCCGCACCGCCCCTGAGCGCCAGCTTGTCGCTAACCGGCGGAGCCTGGGGCGGCTTGGCCATCGTTATCCTTTTTTAGCCGCGCAAGAAAATCTATCAGTTGTGCCATTTGTGCCTTGGCTTCGTCAGCGCGGGCGATGGCATCCCGGTTCTGCCAATCGTAGAAGCCCTTGCCCGATGCGGCACCAGTATCGCCGCCGGCAATCATGGCCTGGACCATTGGATTGGGCTCGGCCGAATGATGCAGCGCCGGCACGATGCTTTGCTGGGCAAGCGCGTGGACGCCGAGTCCACTGAGATCCTTTTGCTCGATCAGCCCCGTGATGCACATGCGTGGTCCGAACAGGGTGCGGGCGAAGGCATCGACGTCTTCGACCGTCACGACACCTTCCTCGATCAGATGATAGGCCTCATGCAGCACCGCATGCTGCAGCCGATTGATGAGAAAGCCGATAACCGGTTTGCGAAGCATGATGACCTGTTTGCCGCTTTGCTCCAGCGCCGTCCGCGCACGGTCTGCCACCTCGGGAAGGGTCTCCTCCAGCATGGCGCATTCGACCATGGGCAGGGTGTCCGCCGGCTGCATGTAATGGGTGGCGAGAAAGTGCTTCCGGTTACCTTGGGATAGGGGTGCGGCAATTTTCTCGATCGGCAGGCCAGAGGTGTTGGTGCCGAGGATGATGTCTTGCGCGCCAGTGCCGTAGCAGGCTTCGAGCTGAGCAAACAGAGCGTGCTTAAGGGAGATCTCCTCTGGCACCGATTCGATGATAAGGTCCGGCGCCTCGGTCGGTGGTTCAGACACAGCCGTCATACAATGGGGCAGGGTGCCATGGCGGGCCGGATTTCGGCTAAGCACGATCGTCTCGAAGCCGGCACGCGCAAAGGACAGCGCGATGCCTCGGCCCATGGTGCCGTATCCCACGACCATCACGCGGCGGACGGAATGTTCGTGTTTTTCGTTCATACAACTGCCTCTATGCCTCACGTTCGGACACAGTATGATCGATCCTCGGAGGGAAGCCATGGATGATTCTATCCACCAATCGTAGGGCGGCTGTGGCGGTCGGTGGCTGTCTCTACGGTTTTTCAGCCGTATTGGTGCGCCTGAGAGGCTGCGGGAGCTCGGCTTGGATCATGCGGTGCTCGATGAGGCCGCGAAAATTGCCGTAGATGTCGTGGCGGAGAGCCTGCGCTGGTTCAGTCTTGACGCCGTTGGCACTGTTCTCGAAAACACCTGGAGTGACGAACACTCCGCCTGAGATTTCCACTGGAAAGGGAGACACGATGATCGACGATACCGCGACGCAAGCGCAGCTTGACGCGCTGGCCAAGCTCGACACGCCTACTGTCTGTAACGCCATAGAATTGGTCGAGGAAGGGCGTCGCGCTTTTGGCTTCACCACTAAGATGCTGCAGCCCATCCGGCCCGAACTCGGTGTTATGGTGGGCGTTGCTCGCACGGTGATGGTGCGCGCCAGTCGGCCATCGACGATGAACGCGGATACCATACGGACAACGCGTTTCGGCTATCTGGACTATGTCGAATCCGCGGTCCTGCCGGCAATCTGCGTCGCCCAGGATCTCGATGACGGCGACGCGGGTTTCGGTTGCTTCTTCGGCGAGGTCAATAGCGCCATCCACATGGCGCTCGGCTGTCCGAGCCTAGTGACCAACGGCAGCATCCGCGATCTCGACGACTTGGCGCCAGGCTTTCAAGCTTTGGCTGGCAGCATCACTCCCAGCCACGGTTTTGTCCATGTAGTCGGTTTCGGCGACACCGTTGCAATCTCCGGCATGACGGTGAATTCGGGCGACCTGGTGCATGCCGACAAGCATGGTGCAACAGTTTTGCCGCGTGGTAAGGCGGCAGAGGTGCTAAAGGCGGCTGATCTGATGAGGCGGCGCGAAGCGGTGGTACTAAAGGCGGCGCAGGCGCCGGGCGCCGATGCCGAGGCTATCAAGCAGGCGTGGCTCGAAATGGCGAAAGTGAATTAATCGTCTTTTTGCCATCAACGTCGATGGCGATGGTCCTGGCCTGCCGCCGGTTAAGGCGATGGCAACATTCGATCGCTTTTGTTCCGAGTGCCCGGTCGGCGAAAAGTTTGCCATCCACTCGGGCCCGAAATTGTTTGGGTTGACAAAGCCCTCGTGCAGGCACGTGCCATTGCGGGCGATCGCATCGCCGACGACCTGGTGGTGGATAACAAAGTATATTTATGGTATATGATTATACTTTGAACAGGATAGCCTAGCAATAAATTAGATACCCTTAGTTCTGGTAACTGCTGTTCGCCAAGATGCCAGTAGATTTGCGCGGTATTCCGCGTCCATATTCGGCTCAAAGCGACGCTCGCGGTGCCAGCGGTTTGCGATGTCATCCAGGGATGTAAAGAGGCCGGCTTGCAGGCCGGCAAGATAGGCGGCGCCAAGGGCTGTAGTTTCCATCACGGCCGGGCGGTCCACCGGTAGGTCGAGGATGTCAGCAAGGCATTGAGCAAGCCAGTCATTAGCCACCATTCCACCGTCGATACGCAGCGCTGATGGTGCGGCGCCGTCGGCGGCCATGGCGGCGAGCAGATCGTGGGTCTGGAGACAGACGGATTCGAGCGCCGCGCGGGCTAGCTCCGCCCTGCCCGTGGCGCGCGTGATGCCGTAGAGTGCGCCGCGCGCATCTGCGTCCCAATGGGGTGCGCCGAGGCCGGTGAAGGCTGGCACCAGCATGACACCGCCGCTGTCGGCGATGCCGCGCGCCAGAACTTCGGTCTCGGGCGCGTTGGCGATGATGCCGAGGCCGTCGCGTAGCCACTGCACGGCAGCGCCGGCGACGAAGATTGAACCTTCGATGGCGTAGGTCGGCTTGCCGGCCAGGCGGTAGGCGACCGTGGTCAGTAGGCGGTGTTGCGAGGTGATGGCCTGTGCGCCGGTATTGAGCAGAAGGAAGGCGCCTGTGCCGTAAGTGCTTTTCACCGCGCCGGGTGAAAAGCAACCTTGGCCGATGGCGGCGGCTTGCTGGTCGCCGGCCATGCCGAGGATGGGGATGGGCCGGCCGAACAGCGAGGGTTCGCTTTCACCGAAGGCAGCGGCGCTGTCGCGCACCTCAGGCAGGCACGTGCGCGGTACGCGAAAGGCTGACAGCAGTTCGTCATCCCAGGCCTGCGTGTGAATGTCGAACAGGCTGGTGCGGCTGGCATTGGTCGCTTCGGTCAAATGCGCCTGACCTCCGGTCAAGCGCCAGAGCAGGAACGAATCCACCGTACCGAAAGCGATCTCGCCGCTCTCGGCTCGGTCGCGAGCAGCCGCCACATGGTCGAGCATCCAGGCAATCTTGGTAGCCGAGAAGTACGGGTCGAGCAGCAGGCCTGTGCGTGCCGTTACGACCTCCTCCAACCCGTCGGCGCGCAAGTTGGCACACGTCTCGGCCGTACGCCTGTCTTGCCAGACGATAGCGTTATGGATCGCTTCGCCCGTGCGCCGGTCCCAAAGCAGCGCCGTCTCGCGCTGGTTGGTCAGGCCGATGGCGACGACTCGCCGCCCGCTTCTCTCCGCCGACGCCAGGGCGCTGCGCGAGACCTGCAGCGTCGAGCGCCAAATATCCTCGGGAGCGTGCTCGACCCAGCCGGGATGAGGAAATTTCTGCGGGAACTCTTCCTGCGACAGGGCCACCACTTCGCCCGCGGTGTTGAAGACGATGGCGCGGCTGCTGGTGGTGCCCTGGTCGATGGCAAGAATGAGCGCGTCGTCGGCCATGTTGTGGTTTATATCAGGGCGTCATGGCGTTCTGGCGCGAAAAGGTGATGACGGAGATGACACCCGCGGAGTGGGAGATGCTCTGTGATGGCTGCGGGTTATGCTGTCAGTTGCGCATCGAGGATGAAGGTACGGGCGAGATCGCGCTGTCCGATGCAGCTTGCCAGCTACTCGATCTGGAGACTCACAATTGCAGCGATTATGCTAACCGTCGCGCCCGTGTCGCCGACTGCGTCAAGGTCAGGCCCGAGAACGTGATGAAGCTAAACTGGCTGCCCCAGACCTGCGCCTATCGCCTAGTCGCGCAAGGCTATGACCTGCCAGACTGGCACCATCTGATCTGCGGCGGCCGCGACCGTGTGCATACTGACGGCCCGTCGATGCGCGGCGATCTGGTTAGCGAAGACGACGTCCACTGGGACGATTAAGCATATGGCGTCTTGAAGACCTTGTAGCGATCTTCGGAGCGCAGCAGAAATTCCACCGCTGCGCCCTCGCGGACTATGGTCAGCGGCACGGTCGCCCCGGCCTCCCCAAGGCTCCAAAGCCGCTCGTAGAAGTCGGCGAGATCCGCGACCGGATGTTTGGCCACCCGGAGCACCACATCGCCGGCTACTACGCCGCCGCGGGCAGCCGGGCTGTTGTCGGCGACATGGGTCACCAGCAGGGTGCCTTGTGTGTCCATGGTGAAGATACCGAGCCAAGGCCGTGACGGCCGTTGCACACGTCCGTCGGCAAGCAATTGATCGAGGATGGGCAGCAACAGCTCTGTCGGTATGAACATGTTGCCCTGACTCGGCTGCTGTTCGCCCGCATCCTCCACCAGCAGAGAGCCTAGACCGCCGACCTTGCCATCACTGCCGATCAGGGCTGAGCCGCTCCAGTTGGGATAGGCGGGCGTGGTGAAAATGGCGTCGTCGAGGTAGTACTCCCAATAACCCGAGAAGGGTCTGCGCGAGGCGACGGTGACTGGCATCGCCTGTTCGCGACCGCCGCGCCCGGCCACCAATGCTTGCTTGCCCTGTCTGAGCGCCGCCGTGGTGCCTAGCGGCGCTTGTGCGATACCGAGCGGAGCACCGGCGCGGGCCAGGCCAAATCCGGTCTCAAAATCGTAGCCGACGAAATCCGCCTCCACCCAGCGGCCCTCGATATCGGCGATTTCGATAGCACTGCATTCAAGCATCAGATAGCCGATGGTCAGCACCAGACCGCTGTCATCGATGATGACCGCATTGCCCTCGCGTTCGGTGCCCAGGATCGCCGCGGTCTGCGCCTCGTCCGGAACCTCGGTCCGAAAGCCGGTGACTGCCATGACCGCCGCTTCTGCGCGCTCCGGAAGCTCCGGCACTCCGACCCCACCCGCCGGGTCCAGGGTCTGCATCAACGCTTCGGGCTTATGCCCGTTTATGTGTTTTTCTTTGGCCATGCTCTGCCGCCGTGTCAGTGATCTCAGCGTCGAAGTATACCCGTTACCGAAAAAGAAAGGGCCGCCTCTTGCGAGGTAGCCCTAGTGATCACCTGGAGGCTACTGTCATGGTAGCCTTCCTTTGTGCGTCTTAGTCTGGCGACCGGTCGGTTCATATCTTCTCTACGCGCACGGCACAGTATTTCAGCTCGGGGATCTTGCCGAAGGGATCTAGCGCAGGGTTGGTGAGTAAATTCGCCGCTGCCTCAGCATAGCAAAAGGGCACAAAGACGGTGCCTTTGGGAATACGATCCGCGAACCGCGCGGCGAGGGTGATGGCGCCACGGCGTGTGGTTAGCCGTACCTTCTCGCCGGCAGCGATGCCGAGGTCGGTGGCGTCTGTGGGTGCCAACTCGCAGACGGCCTCGGGCTCCAGCGCGTTGAGTACCGTCGCGCGGCGGGTCATCTGGCCGGTGTGCCAGTGCTCCAGCTGACGTCCCGTCGTCAGCACGAAGGGATAGGCCTCGTCTGGGGTCTCATCGGGCGGCACCAGGCCGGCAGGCACGAAAAGCCCGCGGCCGTCCGCGGTGGGAAAGCTATCGCCAAAGAGTACCTCGTGGCCGGGCTTGTCCTCGGCGTTGCAGGGATAGGTGACCGCGTCCTCACGCTCCAGCCGCTGCCAGGTTATGCCTTTGATTGAGGGCATGCAGCCGCGCATCTCGGTATAGACATCGGCCGGGCCGGTGTAATTCCAGTCAAGGTCAATGCGGCGTGCGATTTCTTGCACGATCCACCAATCCTGGCGGGCGTCTCCGGGAGGTTCGACGGCCTGGCGGCCCATTTGCACGCGGCGGTCGGTGTTGGTGAAGGTGCCAGTCTTCTCGGGGTGTGCGGTCGCCGGTAAAATCACGTCGGCAAAGGCGGCGGTCTCGGTAAGGAAGATGTCCTGCACCACGAGATGCTCGAGGCGGCACAGCGCTTCGCGCACATGCCCGGCGTTGGGATCGGACATGGCCAGGTTCTCGCCCATGACGTAGATACCCTTGATGTCCCCCTGATAGGCCGCCTCGGCGATCTCGACCACAGTAAGGCCGGGTTCGGGATCGAGCGGCGTGCCCCATAAGTCTTCGAACAGCTTGCGCGCGTCTTCGCTGCCCACGGGGCGATAGTTCGGATAGAACATCGGGATCAGCCCGACATCAGAGGCGCCCTGAACATTGTTCTGGCCGCGCAGAGGATGCAGGCCGCTGCCGGCGCGCCCGACTTGGCCGCACATCAGTGCCAGTGATATTAGGCAGCGCGCATTGTCGGTGCCGTGGACGTGTTGGGCGACGCCCATGCCCCAGAAAATCAGTGCCCGCTTTGCCTCTCCATAGGCGCGCGCGACGGCCCGCAGGGTCTCGGCTGGCACGCCGCAATGTTCGGCCATAGCCTCGGGCGAGAACGCCTTCAGATGCTCGACAAGTGCGTCGAAGCCCTCAGTATGAGCCTCGATATATTGCTTGTCGTAGAGCTCTTCGTCGACGATGACATGCATCACCGCATTGAGCATGGCGACGTCGGAGCTGGGGCGTTGCTGCACGAAGATGTCGGCATGGCGTTTGAGCGCCTGGCCGCGCGGGTCCATAACGATCAACGTGGCGCCCCGCTGGGCCGCATTCTTGATGAAAGTGGCGGCGACGGGGTGGTTCTCGGTTGGGTTGGCGCCGATGACGATGATGGTCTCAGCGTTAGCGGCTTCCGCGAACGGCGCGGTGACGGCGCCAGAGCCGATGGTCTCCATCAGCGCTGCCACCGAACTCGCGTGGCAGAGCCGCGTGCAATGGTCAACATTGTTGGTGCCAAAGCCGGTGCGCACCAGCTTCTGCACTAGATAGGCTTCCTCATTGGAGCCCTTGGCCGAGCCGAATCCCGCCAGTGCCGCGCCACCGTCTCGATTGCGGATGCGCTTGAGGCCGGACGCCGCGACGTCCAGCGCTTCCTCCCAGGTGGCGTCGCGGAAGTGGCTAGACGGGTCAGCAGGATCGACGCCGTCGAGGGTCTTGGCGACGCCGTCCTTGCGGATTAGTGGAACCGTGAGACGGTTGGAGTGGTTGATATAGTCGAGGCCGAAGCGGCCTTTGACGCAAAGCCGGCCTTTGTTGGCGGGACCATCACGGCCCTCGACGCGGCTGATGCGCCCACCTGCGACGGTGTAGGTCACCTGGCAGCCAATACCGCAATAGGGGCAGATGCTGTGAACCTTTTTTCCCTCACTCGCCGCCTGCGCCGGCAACAGCGCGCCTGTCGGACAGGCTTGAACGCATTCGCCACAGGCGACGCAAGTCGAGTCCCCCATGGCATCGGCCATGTCGAAGACGATGCGGGCGCCGGCACCGCGTCCCGCCATGCCGATGACGTCGTTGACTTGAACCTCGCGGCAGGCGCGCACACAGCGGGTGCAGTGAATACAGGCGTCGAGATTGACTGCTATGGCCGGGTGGCTGTTGTCGGCCGCCGCTGCGTCGCGGACCGGAAAGCGGCTTTCCATGACACCCATGATGTCGGCCCATCTGGTTAGCTCGCAAGCCGCTTCGGATGGCTGGTCGGTGAGCAACAGTTCCATGATCATTTCGCGGGCCTTGGTTGCGCGCGCGCTGCTGGTCACCACCATGCCGTCCGCGGGCTCGCGCAGACAGGAGGCGACGAGATCGCGCTCGCCCTCGATCTCGACTATGCAGACGCGGCAATTGCCGTCGGCGCGATAGCCAGGCTGCGGCGTCGCGCAAAGATGGGGGATGGCGATGCCGGCGCGGCGCGCGGCCTGCCAAATGCTCTCGTCGGGCTCGGCCGTGATTGTCTGTCCGTCAACAGTGAAGCCGGTCACGGCAGCACCTCGTCAGGAAAGAATTTCAGTGCACAGCGCAGGGGATTGGGTGCAGCCTTACCGAGACCGCAGATAGAGGCCTCCGCCATCACCTCACAAAGCTCTTCCAACAAGGCGCCGTCCCAGTCGGGTTGCTCGATCAGCGCCACGGCCTTTTCCGTGCCGATGCGGCAGGGCGTGCATTGGCCACAGCTCTCCTCGGCGAAAAAGCGCATCAGGTTGCGCACCGCAGCGGCGATCGAGTCGCTCTCGCTCAGCACCACGATGGCAGCCGAGCCGACAAAGCAGCCTTGGTCATCAAGCATGCCAAAATCGAGCGGTAGGTCTGCTTTCGAAGCAGGCAAAATGCCGCCCGAAGCACCACCCGGCAGATAGGCCTTGAAGACATGGCCCTCAGCCATGCCGCCGCAATGCTCGTCGATCAACTTGCGCACGGTGATTCCAGAGGGCGCAAACTTGACGCCGGGCTTGCAAACGCGACCCGAAACCGAATACGCGCGTAAGCCCCGCCCGCCGGTTTCAACGGTCTCGCGGATCCAGTACAGCGTCTCGACATTGTGGATCAGGGTCGGCCGACCGAACAGGCCGCGCCGGGCGGGAAACGGCGGTTTGTGCCGCGGCAGGCCGCGCTTGCCCTCGATGCTCTCCAGCATCGCCGACTCCTCACCGCAAATATAGGCGCCGGCGCCGCGCCGGAGATAAAGGCCAGTGCCATCACACAGACCGGCCATCATTAATTCACGGAATTCCTTTTCTAATCTTATCCTTATGGCGGTATATTCATCTCTAATATAAAAATAAATATCACTCGCTCCCACGGCCCAGGCGGCGATTAGCATTCCCTCTAGCACGCGATGGGGCTCGCGCCCGAGCAGCCAGCGGTCCTTGAAGGTGCCGGGCTCGCCCTCGTCCGCATTAACAGCCAGCAGCCGCGGTGCAGGCTCGGCACGTACAAACTCCCATTTGCGCCCGGCCGGGAAGCCGGCACCGCCCAAGCCGCGGAGATTTCCGGCGCCGAGTGCTTCGATGATAGTTTCGGGCGTATGCTTACCTGCTCGGCAGGCTTCGAGCAGCGCATAGCCGCCAGCTTCGCGATAGGCAGCATAGCCTTGCATGTCTGGCAATACTGCTGCCACGCCTTTTAGGGCATCATCCACCGCTTCCACTGTGGCGGACAGGATTTGATTGTGCTCGACCGCAGCCACCGGAGCGCAATCGCAGCCGCCCATACAGGGCGCGGTGACCACGCGCACATTGGTAGGATCCAGGGCGTCCGCCAGCATAGTCTGCAAAGCCTTAGCCCCTGCCATCTCGCAGGCGATGCCGTCGCACACGCGGACGGTGCGCGGTGCTGGCGGCGCCTCTTCTTCCCGAACCACGTCGAAATGGGCGTAGAAGCTGGCGACCTCATATACCTCTGCTTGGGACAGGCGCATAGCCTCGGCCAGCGCCGCCAGATGGGCCGCGGAAAGCTGACCGCAGTGATCCTGGATACGGTGCAGATACTCGATAAGCATGTCGCGACGTAGCTCGACGCCAGACAACAGGGCGGCAACCTCGCGCCGCGCCGAGTCCTCGACCTGCCGCCCTTTGGGCTGATAACGGCCACGGTCGCCACCGCCGGGGTGGCGATGACGGTCGCGGGTCTTGCTAGTGGAAGCTGGCATCCGTTTTCAAATCGCGCCGAAAGCTTGGTCGAGATCGGCAATGATATCGTCGATATGCTTGATACCGATCGACAGCCGCACATAGCCGTCAGTCACGCTGGTGACCTCCTGCTCCTCGGCACTGAGCTGGGGGAGTAGGTGATGAAGGCCGGGTGAATGACGAGACTTTGCCCGGGTCACCGACCCTCACCGGTACCCTCGATAGAAAGCCACTTATCGACAGTTTCACAAGGTGGTGACGTCCGCCCTCGACCAACACCCTCGTGCGCCGGCGGCGGCGGCCCGGCGCCCAACTCGTTCTGGTCGATACTCTTCCGCCGGGGGAGGCTTCCTGAGCACACACCAGCGACGAGAAACTGAACGTGCCCACAAAAAGCAGGAAAGCAAGCGGCGCGGGGCAGGCACCTCTTAATATCGCCTGTGAGCCGATCATCCCGCATTCTCCTCTGGATTGATGATAGGGATAGTATGCCACGGTTAGGTAGGGCATTACAGCCGCAGGGCGAAAGACGACACGCTGGCCGGCTTGAAGGGCAAGGGAAGTTCCCGCGCCGCTACAAAGTGTGTGCGTCCTGGTTCAAGCTCATGTCATAGCAAGATGTAGTTGGCCCTGGAGAACCAGCGGGTTGATCTACGATTTTAGCCCAATAGGCCCTGACACGCCTCCACGATAGCCGCCGCGCTCATGCCGTATTTGGCGCGGACCTTGTCGGTGGGACCGACGACGGCATATGTGTCGGGCATGCCGATCATGCGCATGGGCGTTGGGCGCTCTCGCGCCAGCAACTCGGCAACGGCGCCGCCGAGGCCGCCCGTCAGGTGGTGTTCCTCAGCCGTGACCACCGTACCGCATTCCGCCGCCACCAACACCGCCGCCTCGTCGAGGGGCTTGATAGTGTGCATGTTGATGACGCGGGCGGAGACACCGCTCCCGGCCAAAGTCTCGGCTGCTTCCAGGGCCGGGCCGACTAGCGCGCCGCAGGTAATGACGGCGATGTCGTTACCGCTCCACAGCACATCGGCCTTTCCAAGTGCGAAAGATGCGTCCTTGGCTGTCACCGGCGGTTCCTCCACGCGGCCACCGAGGCGGACATAGAGCGGGCCATCGATGTTCTCGCTGGCCAGCGTCGCGTGCCATGCCTGGTGAGCGTCCGCCGGCACGACCACGGTCGTGTTGGGCAGACAGCGCAGCAGTGCCAGGTCTTCGAGCGCGTGGTGGGTGCCGCCGGCGACCCCCAACGAGACGCCGCTCGCCGCGGCGCCGATCACCACCCGTTGATTGGCGTAGGCGACGTCGTTGCGCAGTTGCTCCATGGAGCGTGCGGTGATGAAAGGCGCGTATCCACAAAGGAACGGCCGCATGCCAGTAGTCGCGAGGCCCGAGGCGATGCCCATGGCATTCTGCTCGGCGATGCCGGCCTCGATGACGCGCTCGGGCGAAGCCGCCATCATAGTGCGCAAGCCGACCAGGTCGAGAGTGTCGGCAGAAACAGCAACGACGCTTTCGTCTTCCTGTGCCATCGCCGTGACGGCCTGCCCGAAGGCGAGGCGCGACTGGTTGGCCATGGCGGACCAATCGGGAAGCGCGTTCATTCGGCCTTCTCCAGCTCGGCTAGGGCCTTTGCATAGACCTCATCGTCGACCACATTGTTATGCCACAAATGGCTGTCCTCGGCGAAGCTTGCGCCCTTGCCCTTGATTGTGTGTGCGATTAGTACGGACGGGGCGTCTGGCGAATAGGGCAGGGCGTCGAGCGCATCGATCACTGCCGCGATGTCATGCCCGTCGATCTCCTTCACCGTCCAACCGAAGGTGCGCCAGCGCTCGGCCATGGGCTCCAGCGACAACATGGCATCCACATGCCCGCTCTGCTGCAGCTTGTTGTAATCGAGGATGGCAGTCAGCGAGCTGACGTCATGGTGCGCCGCGGCCATCGCCGCCTCCCAGTTTGAGCCTTCCTGCAGTTCGCCGTCGCCAAGCATCACGACGGTGCGGAAGTTCTTGCCTTGGAGGCGCGCGCCGAGCGCCATGCCGAGTCCGATGGAGAGCCCGTGGCCGAGTCCCCCAGTGCTCATCTCGACCCCCGCGACCTTAATGTCTGGGTGCATTCCAAGCGGTGATTCGAAATCATAGAAGCTGTCGAGTAAGGCCTCGTCGATAAAGCCTATCTCGGCCAAAACCGCTGCTAACGCTGCATTTCCGTGGCCCTTGGAAAGCACAAATCTATCCCGATCCGGCCAGTCCGGCTCGTTCGGGCGCAGACGCAGGTGATGGAAGTAGAGCCCCGCCAGCAGCTCGGCCGCCGATAGGGCGCCGCCTACATGTCCCGAGCCGGCGGCGTGCAGCGCCCGCCAGCTGCTGCGTCGGATGTGCCGCGCCTTGTCGTTAAGTCTGCTCAGCAGCGCTTCGCGATTGCTCGCCATGCGTAGTCCCCCGGAGGATTTTTGACCGCCCCGACCATCATCGGAATTCGCATCTACGGCAAGTGCTTATGCTGGGTAAGGCATTACGCCGCCGCGCTCTCGCTATGGGAAGTTCCAGCCGGAAGGTGGTGCCTTCGCCGACGGTGCTCTGGTGGAAGACATCGCAATAAGCACAGAGCGTGGTCACCGTGGTGCGCTCGTCGTCCCCCACGAGCCGGTTGTAAGCGGCCGCGTCCGCGGCCAAAATCTCCGCCAGTTTTTCGTTTGTTCTCAGCTATGCACCCCACATCTTCCGAACCCTGTGGAGTTGGTAGGGTGAAGAGAGTCGTACCTCATATGAAATTGCGTAACCGGGAAAAATGGTGCCGCCGGGGTGAATTGAACACCCGACCCCACCCTTACCAAGGGTGTGCTCTACCCCTGAGCTACGGCGGCATCCGCCTCTCATGAGCGGCGCGGACCATGCCACAGCCCCAACGGTGGTGCAAGCACGTCGGCCGCCTTCACATTGCAGCGGAAATCCTTATATTAGGGATGCGCAACGATGCCGGAGAATGCGGCAGATAAAAGGACAGAAGGCCATGAGCGACCCCGTGGAAGCCTCAGGTGGCGTTCCGGATCCCACGGCAGATTCCGACAAGGAGCTGAGGTTTGGGCGGCTTGCCGAAGCCTTGCGTGCTAATTTGCGCAAACGCCAGCAGCAAAAGCGTGAGCGCCAGGCCATGGCATCCCGTAGTAGACGTGACGACGAGACCTACCGGGTTCGTAGCGAAACGCATCCGACTGACGTCGAAGCTTAATCTCGCCACGCCTTCGTATATAACAGGCGGCCGTGGCGCGGCCCGGCAGCTATTTTCGTTCGAACACGAGGCGCGGCACTGAGACATGGATAGAATTCGCATTCGCGGCGGCAAGCCGCTGCATGGCGAAATCGCCATCTCAGGCGCCAAGAACGCGGCGCTGCCTTTGCTCGCGGCTGCGTTGTTGAGCGACAAGCCGCTGCGCCTAAGTAATCTTCCCAACGTCGCCGATGTCGCGAGCATGGTCGGCCTGCTTGCGGAACTCGGCGTCATGGTGGATGGAGATGGCGCCCGGCGCACTCTGTGGGCTCAGAACATTGCCCATCACACCGCGGCCTATGATCTGGTGCGCAAAATGCGCGCTTCGGTACTGGTCCTGGGACCGCTCCTGGCACGGGAGGCGCGCGCGCGGGTATCGCTGCCGGGCGGCTGCGCCATCGGCACACGGCCGATCGACATTCACCTAGGCGCACTACGTCAGCTCGGGGCCGAAATCAATTTGACCGAGGGCTATGTTGAGGCCTCGGCACCGGGTGGCTTGCAGGGAGGGCACGTGACTTTCTCGTCGGTCTCCGTCGGTGCGACTGAGAACCTCTTGATGGCGGCGGTATTGGCGCGCGGCGAGACGGTCTTGGCCAATGCGGCTCGCGAACCCGAGATCGTCGATCTCGCCGCCTGTCTGATTGCCATGGGCGCGCGGATTGACGGTGCGGGCACTGACACCATCACTGTATCGGGCGTCGATCGCCTCGACGATGCTGTTCATGCCGTGTTGCCCGATCGCATCGAAACGGGTACCTACGCGGTCGCGGCTGCTATCACCGGTGGCGAGCTGTTTCTCTCTGGCGCTAGGCTCGACCTGATGAACGCGGTGACCGAGGTGTTGGCCGGCGCCGGCGTGCTACTCGAGGAGCGCAACGATGGTTTACTGGCGCGTCGGGCCGATGGCATAGTCGTTGGCAGTGATGTGGTGACGCAGCCCTATCCTGGTTTTCCCACCGACATGCAAGCGCAGATGATGGCATTGATGGCGATTGCCGACGGTGCGTCGCTGATTACGGAAACCATATTCGAGAACCGTTTCATGCATGTGCCGGAGCTCAATCGGATGGGGGCGGATATCACTGTGCAGGGCTCGACGGCCATAGTGCGTGGCGTTGCGCATCTGATAGGAGCGCCCGTCATGGCAACTGATTTGCGCGCCAGCGTCTCATTGGTGCTGGCGGGCCTGGCCGCGCGCGACGAGACGCTGGTGCAGCGAGTGTATCATCTCGATCGGGGCTACGATCATATCGAGGCCAAGCTGGCGGCCTGCGGCGCCGATATCGAGCGGGTGAACGAATGATGGGCCTCAGGCCGGAGACCTTGCGTTTGTGCGCCAAAGCGGCGGAGGACTACGCTATCGTCGCGGCCTGCCTGCAGGACGCTCTGATGCCGCTACGTGAGATGGCCTATCTGCCGCACGAGAGCCGCTTTGTTGCCGTCTTTGACCGCTTTATGTGGGAGCATTGCGGAGGCGATGGATGTGTCGGCCGGCCGCCCTTCGTCATCCAGTCTGCCTTACGTCTCGAGCAGGTGCGGGCGGTTCGCGTGCGTGATATTGATCAGGCCGACAAGCGCCAGGTTCTCGAGCTGCTGACACTTGCGCCTACGCAGGACGACACGCTGCACTTGACCTTTGCCGGCGGCGGCGTCATCGAGATCAGTGGCGAGTCGCCGCTTTGCTTGCTCGAAGATATCGGTGAGCCGGAGCCGACACCCTTGGCGCCGGAGCATAATGGTGATCCTACTGCAGGGAAGAAAGGCGGGCTATGAACGCGCGCGACGGATTGGTGATGGCGGTTCCCAAGGGCCGCATTCTCAAGGAGCTGGTGCCGCTGCTCAACCAGGCAGGCATCGAACCTGAGGGGGCGTTCCACGACTCCGACGCGCGCCAGCTATCTTTCGCTACCAACGTACCGGGGCTATCGCTGATCCGCGTGCGCAGCTTCGATGTTGCGACATTCGTCGCCTTCGGTGCGGCGCAACTCGGCGTTGCGGGTCGCGACGTGTTGCTTGAATTCGACTACCAGGAAGTCTACGCGCCTCTCGATCTCAGCATCGGAGGTTGCCACCTGTCGGTGGCGGAGCCGGCGGAACTTGCCCACGGCGACGACCCGCGAAAATGGAGTCATGTGCGCGTGGCGACTAAATACCCGGAGACTACACGCCGGCATTTTGCAGCGCGTGGGGTGCATGCGGAATGCATCAAGCTGAACGGCGCGCTCGAGTTGGCGCCGGGTCTCGGCCTCTGCCGGCGCATCGTTGATCTGGTCTCAACCGGTCAAACTTTGCAGACTAATGGATTGGTTGAGGTTGAGCGCATTACCGATGTGACTTCTCGGTTGATCGTCAACCGTGCTGCCTGGAAGACGCGGCCGGGCGAGATCGGCGGCTGGATCGAGAGCTTCCGGGAGGTGGTGAATGGCGCGACGGCTTGACACGCGAGACGCGAATTTTGAAGCGGCCTTCACCGCTGCGCTGTCGGAGAAGCGCGAGACGGCTGTGGATGTCGGCGAGGTTGTCGCAAAGATTATCGCGGACGTGCGCCGCCGCGGCGATGCAGCGCTGTTCGACTACACCGAGCGCTTTGATTGCCTGAGTTTGGACGCCTCCACTCTGCGCATCGGTGCCGAGGAGATCGTGGCGGCGCACGCGGCGACCAGCGACAAGCTGCTGGCGGCGCTCGACGTTGCGCGTGAGCGCATAATGGCCTATCACCGCCATCAGTTGCCGGACGATCTCGCCTTTCGCGATGACAGCGGCGTTGAACTCGGTGCGCGCTGGCGGCCCATGGCGGCGGTCGGCATCTACGTGCCAGGCGGCACCGCGGCCTATCCGAGTTCCGTGTTGATGAATGCGCTGCCGGCGATGGTCGCCGGCGTTGAGCGCCTAGCGATGGTCACGCCGGCCCCGGACGGCGAGATCAATCCGTTGGTGCTGGCGGCGGCCTCGGCCTCGGGCATTGAGGAGATTTATCGCGTCGGCGGCGCCCAGGCGGTCGCGGCTCTGGCATATGGCACCGAGAGCATTGCGCCGGTCGACAAAGTGGTGGGACCGGGCAACGCTTATGTGGCAGCCGCCAAGCGCCAAGTGTTCGGCACTGTTGGCATTGACCTGATCGCGGGCCCATCCGAGGTATTGGTTGTTGCTGACGCTGACAACGACCCACGCTGGATCGCGCTAGACCTGTTGGCCCAGGCCGAGCACGATACGGCGTCGCAGTCGATCCTCATTACCGATGATACCGCGTTCGCCGACCGCGTTGAAGCGGCCGTAACTGATGAGCTTGCCTCCCTGCCACGCGCCGAAATCGCTGGTGCGAGTTGGCGCGATTATGGCCTAGTGATCCTCGTTTCCGACCTGGCCGAGACGCCACCGCTTATCGACAAGGTGGCGCCCGAGCATCTCGAGTTGGCTGTTGCGGACCCTGATTCCTTGGGTAGAAATGTGCGCCATGCCGGCGCGATCTTCCTTGGCCGGTATACGCCGGAAGCCGTCAGCGATTACGTTGCTGGCCCGAACCATGTGCTGCCAACGGCGCGCAGCGCGCGCTTTTCGTCCGGCCTCTCGGTACTCGATTTCGTCAAGCGCACGAGCATCGTGCGCTGTGATGCTACCAGCGTCGCCGTGCTCGCGCCGGCTGCGCGCGCCTTGGCGGAGGCCGAAGGGCTTGACGCCCATGCGCGTTCTATCGCGGCTCGCCTGGCCGAGACCAGGTGAGCGGGGGTAGCCAACGTCTGGTCGCCGTCACCCTCGACGAGGGCAGTGTCGTACACTGGAATCCAGAGATCGACCACGAGCGTGAAGTGGCGATCTTCGACCTGCTGGAGACAAACAGATTTTCGCCTGTCGGGACGCCGGTTGGACCCTATGCCCTACATCTATCGATTCAGGAAAATCGTCTAATATTCGGTGTCCGCGCCGCTACTGACGAGCGTGAGCTGATCACCGTCAGGCTGGCGACGACGCCTTTGCGGCGTATCGTGCGCGACTATTTTACGATTTGCGAAAGCTATTTTTCTGCCATCAAGACTGCGCCGCCGTCGCGCATCGAGACCTTGGACATGGGGCGACGAGGCCTGCACGACGAGGGCTCGACTCAGTTGCGCGAGCGCCTGGAGGGGAAGATCGAAATCGACTTTGACACTGCGCGGCGACTCTTCACTCTGTTTTGCGTTCTACATCTTCGCCATTGATGGCAGTTATTAGAAATCCTGGTAGGGTGTTATTATGCTGTACTAATAATTCACTTCGCTCACCAATAGCCGAAGCAATTATAAAATATTTTTTCGGAAAACGTATCTACGTTGACTCCGTGGGCCTGCGGGCAGGGGAGCCCGATGGGTTCATGATTGAGGTGATGGACGAGATCGGCATAGACCTCTCGCAGCACAAGTCGAAGACATTCGAGGATCTCGAGGACATCTCGTTTGATGTCATCATCTCGCTATCGCCGGAAGCGCAGCATCGAGCGGTCGAGCTGACCCGCGACATGGCCTGCGAGGTCGAGTTCTGGAACACCTTTGATCCCTCATTGACCGAGGGTAACCGGGAGGCGCGCCTGAACGCTTATCGCCAGGTGCGTGACGGCCTGATGGAGCGCTTGGAGAACCGTTTTGAGCGACCCTCCCGCCCCATATGAGCTGCCATGAAGAAACAACGGTTGACCGATCGTCGGTCGCGGACCATTTTCTAGCGGCCGCGAGGCACCTCAGTTTTCCCAAGGGGGATCGATGCCGAAGGAAGAAATGATCGAATTTCAGGGCGTTGTGAAAGAAATCCTTCCCAATGCCATGTTTCGTGTGGTTCTGGAAAATGACCACGAGATTCTGGCCCACACCTCCGGGCGTATGCGCAAGAATCGCATCCGCGTGCTGGCGGGCGACCGGGTCACGGTGGAGATGACACCGTACGACCTGACCAAGGGCCGCATCAGCTTCCGCCATAAGTGAGCCGGGTTCTAGCACCTCGGCTGGTGCTTGCTTCGGCCTCGCCGCGTCGACGCGATTTGCTGGTGCGGATAGGTCTCACGCCCGACGCGTTGGATTCTGCCGATATCGACGAATCTCCGTTGCCGCGTGAGCTGCCACGCGTTTTCGCACGTCGCCTCGCGGTCGCTAAGGCCGCAGCGGTAGCACCCCGTCATGAGGGCGCCTTCGTGTTGGCTGGAGACACGGTCGTCGCCTGTGGCCGACGTGTCCTGCCTAAGCCTGAGGATTACGATGCCGCCCGCGCCACCCTGCATCTCCTCTCGGGGCGCCGCCACCGGGTTTACACGGCGATCAGCGCGATAGCGCCTGACAGCCGCTCGGCCACGCGTCTGGTGCTGACGCGGGTGCGCTTCAAAAGCCTCAGCAATGCTGATATCGCGATTTACCTCGACAGTGAAGAATGGCGCGGTAAGGCTGGTGGCTATGCCATCCAGGGTCTTGCCGGCGCATTCGTTATCGCTATAGACGGCTCGAGTTCGAATGTCATCGGCCTGCCACTCTATGAGACCCGTGCCTTGCTCGGCGGACTCGGCTACCCGGTTGATCGCCTGCTGGACGGTGAGGCCTGAGAGATGCGCTGGATTCTGATCAGTTGGGGTGGTGGCGAGATCTGCATTGCGGTACTTGCCGATGGTGAGCTGTGCGGCTCCGAGATCCAGTATGGGGCGGCACGCAATCGGTTTGGCGATATCCACCTGAGGCAGGTCACTCGGGTGCTACCAAAGATTGATGTGGCATTATTGATAACTGACGCCGATCCGTGCCGGAAGCGCGAGCAGTTCAAGGTCACAAGACAATGAGCGACAAGCCTGGTTATACGCCGGCTGTGGTCGAAGGTAGGGTCAGGGGACGATCTTGTTCGATCTGTGACAAGTCTGCTGCTGCCGTGCAATATCCATTCTGCTCACAGCGTTGCCGCGACGTCGATCTCGGCCGCTGGCTCAAGGGCAGTTATGCCATACCCAGTCATATCTCGGACTTGGGTGTTGACGATGACGGTTAATATTAAGTTCGATAGATGTATGTATAATTATTGGTTATTAGTGACGAATATAAAATTGGTTTCAAGAGGTGAGAATTGAGTGTCATCTGTGACGATTGGGGGAGCAGGAGTTATTCAGCTCTGTCTTGCTGAGGCCGCCCACACTCAAGTTTTGACCCGCCAGACCCTGGACAGCCGCAGCCAGTTTCTTTATAACCGCCTCGCCCCAAGCCGGGGTGTTTCATGGTCGCCCAGGTAGCTCAGTTGGTAGAGCAGCGGACTGAAAATCCGCGTGTCGCTAGTTCGATTCTAGCCCTGGGCACCATTTTCCTGTGCAACGCGTAAAAGAATCTACCGTGCCGCCAGTCGGACGGCGCCGTCAAGGCGGATGGTCTCGCCGTTGAGCATGTTGTTCTCGTAGATAGTGCCGACCAAGCGGGCGAACTCCTCGGCAGAGCCGAGGCGTTGCGGGAAGGGCGTTGCGGCGGCTAGCGAGGCTTGAACATCCTCTGGCAGGCCTGCCATCAGCGGTGTTAGGAAAAGCCCCGGCGCAATCGTCATGACGCGGATGCCGAATTGCGCCAAATCGCGTGCGGCGGAGATCGTTAGGCCGACGATGCCGCCCTTAGACGAGGCATAAGCCGCCTGTCCGACCTGTCCTTCATAGGCCGCGACAGACGAGGTGCAAACCATGACGCCGCGCGAGCCGTCCGCATCTGGCTCATTCGACTGCATTGCGTCGGCGGCGGCCTTCATCGTGTTGAAGGTGCCGATCAGGTTGACGTTGACGACCGTCTTATAGGTCTCGAGCGGCAGTGGTCCCTTGCGGCTGAGGATACGCCCCGGAGTGCCGATGCCGGCGCAGGCGACGGCCAGGGTCAACGGCCCGTAGGCCTCGATAGAACCGGCAATGGCATTGACCATGCCTTGCTCCTCGGTTACGTCGAGCTGGCAAAAGCGCGCATTGTCACCGAATTTCGCCGCCGTCGTATGGCCTCGCTCGGCATCGCGGTCCAGTACCGTCACTTTGCCGCCGGCGGTGACGATATGCGCGACGGTCGCCGCGCCGAGACCCGATGCGCCACCGGTTACCACTGCGTGGCAGGTCGTGAAGTCCATTCTGGTCGTCTCCTTGATTCTTGTGTCGTTTAGGGAACGAATTGCTCGCGTAGAATTCGTTCTTCTAAATTGTGTTCTCGATCGAACAGGAGCCGCATCTGTCTGTCTGGTTTCTGGCTAATCTCGACCCTAACGACGTTGCGGACCTCTGCAAAATCTGCTGTTGCGCTGACCGAACGGTGATCATTGCGCAGAACATCGATCACCACGGTGGCACTCTCGGGCAAGAGGGCGCCGCGCCAGCGCCGTGGGCGAAAAGCACAGATCGGCGTCAGTGCCAGCAGATGCGAGCCCAGCGGCAAGATCGGTCCGTGCGCCGACAGGTTATAAGCGGTACTGCCGGCAGGCGTGGCTACGATCACGCCATCGCAAACAAGCTCCTTGAGCCGTGTTCTACCATCGACCGATATGGCTAGGTGCGCGGCATAGCGCGTTTGTCGCAACAGCGAGACCTCGTTGATGGCCAAGGCATCGACGACATGGCCATCGGCGTCAGTGGCACGCATGAGGAGAGAATTGAGCAGAGATTGTTCTGCAGAGGCGATGCGCTCCGCCAGCCCCTCAGTCTCGTAGAGGTTCATGAGAAATCCGACGGTGCCGCAATTCATGCCGTAGATAGGCACTGCAAGGCCCATGAAGCGGTGCAGCGTCTCGATCATGAATCCATCGCCGCCGAGAGCAACGATAACATCCGCCTGGTCCGGCGTGACATTGCCGTAGGCAGCCGATAACTCGTCGAAAGCCGCCTGGGCCTCAGCGTTGTCGGTGGCGACGAATGCGATCTTGTGGGCGCTCAAGGGCGGGGCACCAATCCAACTGTCAGGTGATAACCACAGCGGCGCTCTGGCTCAACCGCCGGTGAGGCTCATATGGCGTGCTAGCGCCGGCTGCTCGGTACGCCTATCGATGATGAAATCGTGCCCCTTGGGCTTGCGATCAATAGCTTCGTGGATGGCATCAACGAGTGGGCCGTCGGTCTCGCCGGCGCGCAACGGCGCCCTCAGATCGACTGCGTCTTCCTGGCCGAGACACATGAACAGGGCTCCCGTGCAGGTCAAGCGGACCCGGTTGCAGGACTCGCAGAAATTGTGAGTCATCGGTGTAATGAAGCCCAAGCGTCTTCCGGTCTCCTCGACCCGCACATAGCGAGCAGGGCCGCCCGAGACATACCCGGACTCGATCAGCGTCCAGTCTTGCTTCAGCCGCTTGCGGACCAGCGACAGCGGTAGGTACTGATCAGTGCGCTGGCCGTCAACCTCGCCGAGCGGCATAGTCTCAATGAGGGTCAAGTCATACCCCTCGTTACCACACCAGGCCACCATGTTGCCGATCTCGTGCTCGTTCACGCCTTTGAGCGCGACAGTATTGATTTTGACGGCGAGCCCGGCCGCTTTTGCGGCCGACAGGCCATCCATGACTTGTTCGATGCGGCCCCAGCGGGTGATAGTGGCATGCTTGGCTGCATCCAAGGTGTCCAGCGAGACGTTGATGCGGCGAATGCCGCAGTCATACAGCTCGTCGGCAAAGCGGGCGAGCTGGCTGCCGTTGGTCGTCAGCGTCAGTTCGTCGAGATCGCCGGAGGCCAGGTGGCGGCTGAGGCTGCGGATCAGGCTCATGACGTTCTTGCGCACCAGCGGCTCGCCGCCTGTCAGGCGTAGCTTACGCACACCGAGACCGACAAAAGCGCTGGCCACCCGATCGAGTTCTTCCAGGCTCAAGACCTCAGCCTTGGCCACGAAAGTCATATCCTCTGCCATGCAGTAGAGGCACCGGAAATCGCACCGGTCGGTGACCGAAATCCGCAAATATGTGACCTGGCGCCCGTAGCCATCGATCATGCCAGATATCTCCCTGCCCGCCGGCAATCGGCTATATATGAGCGTATATAACAAGATGAAACCTGTCACAAGTGAACAGACGCCAAAATGCGACGTGGAGGTCGCCGAGAATGTCAGACGAAGCGTTGGCGTGCTGTTTTGAGCCGATCTAGACGATCGGGCTATCGATCGTGGGCAACAGCTTTCTCAGCAGGGCGACCTGGTTTATATCGTCCATCGGAGCGCTCTCCGGCTTCGCTCATGCTGCGGCATTGCTGTGACCGAACGCGGTCTCCATTTCGCGGCGAATGCGTACTGCCTGGTCGCTCTCATCGATCGCCGCATCGGACCAGGTGAGAAGCTCGCCTTCGGCAATGCCACGGGTCAGCGTGACATTGCCTGCGAGGCCGAGCGGCAACCCACCCATGGCGAGCGATTCCGTGGCCGGCACCTGCTTGCCCCAGACCATGTAGCCACCCTCGCCATCAAGTACCTCACCGGCCATTAGCGGCCGTTTGGCGCAGGCCACGACGTCCGAGCGGAAGCCAGTGGGCGATCCCGTCGGCTCGCCCCGCAGCGCTACCGAGGCGACGGAGATGCCGAGCTCGAGGCCGATCATGTGGGTCGGTCTGTACAAGGCGGCGTATTGAAAACTTGAATCCGGTAGCATGCAATATTCCTCAAAGCAATGCCGCACGTAGTCGCTGTCGCCCTTGATTACCACATAGGTACCCATCATTAGGTGGTTTTCGACCGGCGTCATGTCACGCTTGAGGGACGACACCACTTCCGTTGTGCCGGCGTGGCTAGTTGTGCCGCCGGCGGCCTCGGGCTTGAGCACTTCGGCAAGGTCGTTGTGCGAGCAGGGCGGGAAGGAGAGCCCGTTGGGCTGTGGCGTCAGACCAGTTGCGTTGCACACCGCGGTCATCTCGATGCCTGACTTGGTGCCGTCTATAAAAGAGTTGAACATTTTCGGATTCATGCCGCCGCGTTCCGCCGTTTCTCGCCCGACGTGGAAGATGTCCCATACGGTATCCGGCGTCGAACGATGAAAATCTGGGTGATAGCGTGTGCCCTTGCCGGCACACACGACCGTAAAGCCGCAGGCCCTGGCCCAGTCCACATGCTCGGAAATCAGCGCCGGCTGATCGCCCCAGGCCAGGCTGTAGACGACGCCTGCCTGCTGGGCTTGGCGGGCCAGTAACGGCCCGGCAACCACATCGGCTTCTACATTGACCATGATCACGTGCTTGCCGTTATAGATCGCGGCTAGACAATGGCGAATGCCGATACGCGGATCGCCTGTGGCCTCGATCACAACGTCGAGAGCCGGGTGTGACAGCAGTGTCAGGGCATCGTCGCAGATATGGGTGGCGCCGGTTTTCGCCGCGCCGTCGAGATTCGGTGCCGCGATCTGCTCGTCGCTCCAGCCGGCGCTGCGGCAATTGGCTGCCGCCTTCGCCACGTCGATATCGGCGATGCCAAGCACGTGCAGGCCCTTAGTTAGGCGCGCCTGTGCCAGGAACATCGTGCCGAACTTACCGGCACCAATGATCCCGGCGCGCACCGGCGCGTCGGTCTCGGCCCGCGCGGCCAACAGTATGGATAGGTTCATTATCGTTTCCTCATTGTCACTACGTGGCAGAATAGGGTCGTATTCCGCGGGACGAAACCGTTACGCCCGACCGAATAGGCGCTGCACGCCCATGAAACAGACCATGTCACCTCATCATCATAGCGGTGCAAGGCGATCTAGTAGTCGCGGTCTGCAGAATTGTCGAACCCGATCAAGTCGGCCGCTAATTCCCCAATTCGAGCGCAGCGATCACCGCATCTGCGACTTGCTCCGTGGTGGCCGCGCCGCCCAGGTCGGGCGGTAACACGCTACCCTCCCGGGTAACGCGCTCGATGGCGCCATGCACGCGCGTCGCCGACTCCGTCTCACCCAAGTGGTCAAGCATCATGGCGCCGCTGGCCACCGCCGCTAGGGGGTTGGCGATGCCCTTGCCGACGATATCAGGAGCGGAGCCGTGCACCGGCTCGAACATCGATGGCCCGTGACGCTTGGGATCGAGATTGGCGCTCGCTGCCATACCCAGACTGCCACTCAGGGCGCCGGCAAGGTCGGAGAGAATGTCGCCGTGCAGGTTGGTCGCGACGACAACGTCGAAGGCGGCCGGATTGAGCACCATCAGTGCGGCGCATGCATCGACTAGGACGCTAGCGGTCTCGACATCGGGGTAGTCGGCAGAGACCTCGCGAAAGATCTCATCCCACATCACCATGCCATGCTTTTGAGCATTAGATTTTGTCACGCAAGTCAAATGTTTACGGGGCCGAACTCGTGTAATATCAAAGGCGAAGCGAAAGATACGCTCGACGCCCGTGCGGGTGAAAACCGTGCTCTCCATGGCGGTCTCGATGGGCGTGCCGCGATGGCTGCGCCCGCCTATGCCGGCATATTCCCCCTCGCTGTTCTCGCGCACGATCAGCCAATCGACATGCTGTCCGAGCTCGGGCCGCAAGGGCCCGTCGAGGCCGGGAAGCAGGCGCGCCGGACGCAGGTTGGCATATTGGTCTAAGCCTTGGCATATAGCGAGGCGAAGGCCCCATAGTGTCACGTCGTCGGGGATGGTGGGATCGCCCACAGCGCCGAAATAGATGGCATCGAAATCACGTAGCACCTCGACGCCATCGGCAGGCATCATCACGCCGTGTTCATGCCAGTAGTCCGAGCCCCAGGGTAAGTTCTCGCACTCAAGAGTGAAGCCATCGAGCGCTGCCACAGCCTGCAATACGCGCATGCCCGCACTGGCCACTTCCGGTCCGATTCCATCGCCGCCGACCACGGCGATCTTGTGCGTGCGAGTCACTACCATCTCCTTGTCTTTGATGGGCCTCGGAAACTGGCAAACAACATAAAGGTAAACTCGGTGCAAGCACTTCTCGTGCTAATTATCCAGCCTATGCGATTCCAGATTGGCATAGCAGCGTTGATCGCCGTGCTGCGCCTCTCGCTCAGGAGGAGAAAGGCGCTGTCGTGCCCTTACCGGATGCGATCGAGTCCGAGTTTCACACCCCGCCGCAACCCGCAGCCGCATGGCAGTGATTTACGGCAGCTCCGTATCCCTATCAGCAGATGCCTGATCATCTGACACAGGGCGGCTCGGTCTGTCGCTGCGTCAGCGCGGCGATTACCTGCGGCGATGGCTTCCCTTTTCGTGAGTTTGGTGCCATTCGACACGCGCTTCGACCAGGTTGAATATCTCCGTGGTAGGTGACGTGAATTATTCGCGCTGGCCACTGGCTGTGCTAGGTTCTCGGCCATGAAACCACTTGGAATTACTCTGGGCGATCCCAGCGGAGTCGGACCCGAAGTGACGTGCAAGGCATTGGCGACTTTGCCGCCCGAGGTTCGTGACGGCATCGTCGTGATCGGTGATCCGGATATTCTCGCGCGAGCTAACGGGGTGACAGGAGCGGGGCTCGCGATAGGCAACGATGTCAAAGTGATCGCCGTCGATACGCCCAAGAAGGAGAGCATCCGCGATGGCGAGATCTCCGCCGGTGGTGGTCACGCCGCCCATGGCTACGTGGTCAAGGCGGTGGAGATGGCACGGGCGGGCGAGATCTCGGTAATCGTGACGGCGCCACTCAACAAGACGGCGCTGCACCGTGCCGGGCACGAGTATGACGGCCACACCGGACTGATCCAACATCTCTGCGGGGCACCGTCGTCATTTATGTTGCTCTATTCGGATGCGCTGTCCTGTATCCACGTCTCGACCCATCTGTCTCTGACCGAGGCGATCCGGCGTACGCGAAAGGCGCGAGTGCTGGAGACCATCCGGGCCGGGAACACCCATTTCCGCCGTCTCGGTGTCGAGACTCCGCGCATCGCCTGCGCTGGGCTTAACCCCCATTGCGGTGAGGGCGGTCTGTTCGGCGACGAGGACACGCGTGAGATTGTGCCAGCGATCGAGGCGGCCCAGGCCGAAGGCATCGCCGCCAGCGGGCCCTATCCGCCCGATACGGTGTTCTTCCGTACCCACCGTGGTGAGTTCGATCTGGTGGTGGCGAACTACCATGACCAGGGTCACATCCCGACCAAGCTGATTGCCTTTGAGACCACGGTGAATGTCTCTCTGGGACTGCCGATACAGCGCGTCTCGGTCGACCACGGCACTGCTTTCGACATCGCCTGGACGGGCAAGGCGGACCACACCAACATGTTGGCCGCCCTGGCTTATGCCCGGCGCATGGCCAAGACGCCGCCGCTGGAGACCGTTTGACGCAAGTTGGCATCGTCGCCGACGATCTGACCGGCGCATTCGATGCGGCGGCGCCGTTCGCAGCGCGGGGCATGACCACACTGGTGGCGACCGCGCCCGATGGGCTTGCCACCGATGGTGATGTGGTATCGCTGACGACGGCTTCGCGGCACCTGCCGGCTGCCGAAGCGCAAGCCGCGGTCAAGGCGGGCTATGCCGCCATGGCGCGCCTGGCGCCTGCGGTCTGGTTCAAGAAGATCGATTCCACTTTGCGTGGCCATGTCGCCGTCGAGCTTGTGGCCGGGTTGGCTGCTAGCGGTCGTACGGAACTCGTCGTAACACCCGCCGTCCCGTCGCAGGGGCGTACCGTGGTGGGCGGCGAGGTTCACGTCCACGGTGTGCCGTTGGGGAACACCGAGTTCGTGCACGATGCGATCTCCGGCGCTTCGGCGCGACCGCTGGCGGAGCAGCTTGCGGCCGCCGACCCATCTCTCGTCTGCGAGGTGGTGCGTGACGAGCCACCCCGGGCCGGCCGTCGCGCATGGATCGCTGATGCCAGCTGCGATGGCGATCTTGCGGCCATCGCCGACTGGGCCTTGCAGCGAGCGGAAACGGCCTTGCTGGCAGGGGCCGCCGGTCTTGGCAGTGCTCTCGCAGGTGCGCTCGTCCCGGAACCGTTGCCGCCGCGGCTGCCCGGCGCCGCTGTTTGCCCCATTCTCTCGGTGCTTGGCTCGCGCGCCGCTGCGGGGCGGAGACAGGCCGCGGCCTTGCTGGCGCGTGGCGACTGCGAAGACTGGCTTGCACCCTGCGGCCAGCTCGATGTCGACAAGGTGGTTGCCGGGACTGGCGATGCATTGCTGCGCGTTACCACTGCTGAGACTGATGCACAACCCGAAGCCGTTGCGGTAGCGCTTGGCGAGAGCGTTGCTGCCGTGCTCGAGCGCCGGCACTTCGGTACGCTGCTGGTCACTGGCGGGGACACCGCCGCGTCGGTGTTGGCAGCGCTCGGCATACATCGCGTTGTTGTGCTCGGTGAGGTCGCCCCGAACGTGCCATTGTCGCGACTACTCTATCGTGGCCGTCAGCTTTGTCTCGTTACCAAAGCCGGCGCGTTTGGCGAGGGTGACTTGTTCGCCAGCCTGCCAGGATTGCTGTGCGCGTCTTGAAGCACTTTCCGACCTTTGACGAGAACGGGGCTTGCAATTGGCCAGTCGGTTTCGGCGGTACTATGTCCCGTTCGAGGCGGAACCGTGACGCTGTTCAAGTCCCCACGGTCAGCGTGCCAGTCAAGCGGCGCAATGTTGCCAGTAAACTCAGCGGGGTGATGCGACCGGTGCGGGGGTTCTCGTCGCTCGGCACGTTTTCTATCGTCATAGAGAACCGGGCACTGTTAGCCTCGACCTCAATGTGGTGCGTGTTGCGGCTGAGGGCTGGGTCGGCCCAGATCTCCAACCGCGTGCGTTCGGGGCCGATTCCGGCAAGGCTCAGCGCCGCCGCGACATTGACGTTGGCAGGGAAGCCTAGCGCGCCTTCGCGGGCGTTGCCGTCGAAGATTTTCAAGGGCTGCGACAGGCCATCGAGGCGAATATCGTGTTTGGCCAGATACGGGGCGCCGGCTAGCGATGCCGGTGGCTTGCGCGTGACCATGCGCACGGAGGCGATCTTGTCCTCGGCGGCGGCGCGAACGGCGTCGAGGCCGATCAGGGCTCCCGTCGGCGCGATGATGCGCCCGCCGTTGCGCTCTGCCAGTCCGATAAGGTCTTCATGGGAGAGCAGGGCCCCAATGCTCGCGGGGATAAGAACACGCCCTGCCGCAAGAGCCGGCTCGGCAATACTGCGAAACGCGCTGGCCGGCGCACATTCAACAATGACGTCAGTGCAACTAGCAAAATCTGCGGCTCGAACCACTTCGGGCGGGTAAGCGAACCCCGAGATTCGCTCGTGAGCCCTGTCGAGATTGCGTGCTGCGACGGCCCCCAAGGTAAGTCCGGGAATGCCGCGGTCAAGACCCCGCGCCACGGCCATGCCTATCGCGCCGAGGCCGGCAACACCGACCCGCATAGGCAAAGAATCGTCTGTCACATCGACACCTCCCCGATCACGGCGTTCCCAAGATAGCATTCAGCATCTTTGGCACGAACCCGGTGGTGGTCAATGCGGTGCTCTGTCGTCCGCGGGAGATTTCGAGCGATTTATGCAAGCCTCTCGGCAAATATTTTTTAAAACGTACACTTATGTTGCTTTGACGTGGCTTATCTTGGCCTCGTATGCAGGTGACAGCCCGGCCGGCGACGCTTTGGCCAATCTCGGCGAGAGGTTCAGCTAGGCCGAGCGCTAGATTTCTTTCGTTGTCATCTCGATGCTATCGAGTGACAGGGTCTTTAGCTTGGCTCTGTGGTGCACTGCCTCGAAGGGGAAGCGGCGGGTGGCATCAAAGCCGACCTTGGCTCCGAGATAGTCAGGAAAGCTCGGATTGAGGCCGTGGCCGAAAGTCTTGTTAACGGTGACGATGCCGTGGGCGGGGTCGAGACGTGTCGCCATAGCCCACTCCACATCACCGGGATCGCGGATATCCACATCGTCATCGACCACCGTGACTATCTTCAGCGGCGGGAAAGCTGCAAAGGTGGCGAGGATTGCCTGCTTGCTCCAGCCCGCGCGTACCTGCGTCATCTGTACGACGGCGTGATAGAAACCGCAGCCGCCGTGGCTGAAATAGACGTCGCGCACACCAGGCACCTGGCGCTGCACCAGCGCCAGCACGTTGGCTTCACCGAGCAGGCCGACCGAGTTGAAAACCTCGACGCCTGAGATGATGGTTTGGAAGATCGGGTTGTCGCGATGGTACACCGCTTTGACATGCACCACCGGGCGCGGCTCGCGCGTGGCATAATAGCCTGTGACCTCGGCGAAGGGACCTTCATCGGCCAGCTCGCCCGGAACTATCTCGCATTCGAGCGCGAACATGGCGTGAGCCACCATCTCTACGTGCGAACGTGTACCGGCGACTAGCTCGAGCGGGGCGCCGTGGAACTCGCTGGCAATGCCAAGCTCGTCGCTGTCGATCGTTGCGGCCTCGGCTGGCGTCGCGGCGGCGAAATGTAGCCCCGGCCCGACCCCGATATTGATAGATAGGGGCAAGGTCTCGCCACGAGTCGCAGCGCGCTGGAGGTAAGTCTCAAGGTGGCGGCCGGCGTCGATGTTGATCACCAGGGTGTTGCGGTCGGCGACCATGAAGCGCTGGATGGAGGCATTGCGCACGCCGCTCTCGGGATCGCGCGCGATGACCACGCCGGCATCGAGATAAGGCCCGCCGTCTTCCAAAGCATGGGTTGGGATCGGTAGCTTGCCGAGGTTGACCCGCTTCTGGCGGTTGGCGATCACCGGGCCGTTGTCGCGCACGACCGGTGGGCGCGGGCGCTTCTGCCAGCGGGCGATGCGCTCACCGACATAGCTCGGTAGCTCGGCTTCGTCCTTTCCGGTGAGTGCTGCCAGCAACTCGCGTGACCAGTAAAGTCCTGTAAATACGGGATATTCACTATTAGCTACGGATTCGAATAGTACCGCGCGCGGGCCCCCTTCGTAGGCCGCGGCGATGGCCGCCAAGTCATGCACGGGATCAACTGTGCTGTGAACGCGCAGCAGCCGGCCCATCTTGTCGAGACGGGTGATGATGGTATCGAGATCGTGAATGGACGCACGCGCCATGGTCTGTCTCCCTTCCTCTCCAGCTATAGGCACAATCGCGTCGCCGCGCTATCCTTCGCGGCGTGGGGATGCGTTTACAGAGGAGTGCGGCATGATTTTTACCGGCCTCAACCATCTGGCGTTCATCACACCCGATATCGAGAAGACGATCCGCTTCTATCGCGATCTCCTGGAGATGCCATTGGTCGCTGGCATTGGCCATGACGGCTACCGCCACTACTTCTTTCAGGTTGGCGATGGCGCGGTCGCTTTTTTTGCTTACGATGGCGCCAAGGCGATGGCTTACGACAAATTTCACGGCGCTATGACCGAGGAGTCCATCGGCTACGACCATGTCTCTTTCACGGTTCCCTCGCGCCAGGACCTGTTCGCCCTTAAGGACCGGCTCGAGGCGGCGGGCATCGAGGTCAGAGGCGCGGTCGATCACGGCACCATCTGGTCAATCTACTTCTTCGACCCCAATAACATCCCGCTCGAGGCGAGCTGGAACTGCGTCTATGTCGGCAAGGTGCCGGTGATCGAGGACGATGACCCGCTCGACATCGTCGTCGAGGGCTCTGACCCGCAGCCCGGGCATTGGCCCGCTGTCACCAATCCGACGTCACCAGAGGAGATGGTCGCCCATTCGGGTAACGGTAATCCCATGCGCGAAAACATGGTGCGTAACGGCCTCGGCCGAAACAGCCGAGACCTCGACATCGCGTTGGCTCAGATGGCCAAAAGGACGGCCCGCGACGCCGCCGAGTAAGCTAACCACCAAGCGGCAGGCGCACGACCTCTGAGAACGGCACGCCTGCTGTCGGTTGCCGACATAATGAGATCGTGTCGATGACTACGCGTTGCTGGGCCAGTGGTGCAAAATGCTGCTGCGCGTTTTCGAGCCAAGCCGCCATCGGCACACTCGCGAAAGGTCCGGCCAGGGTCATGTGAAAGTGGTAATCGCGCCCCGTCCAGGGGTAGCCCCAGCGTCGGGCATTCTGGCGTTGACGCGGCGTTAGTCCGACCCAGTGCCGCTGCGCTGGCACGCGAAAGAAATCGAGACCGACCACCAGGCTTTGCGCCAGCGCCGCTACGGCAGGGCAGGGCTGTTCCGGCGTCAAAGCCAGATAACGTCCCATGGCGACTGCCCTTAAGCTTGGCAAGACGACTGGATCGAGGCGCAGTGCCAACCGTCGAGCGCTCAGGAGAAGCCCCGCTGCGGTCATATCAAACGGCGCCTTCAAGGTGGCGTGGAAGCCATACTGCCGGGGCGAGGCCAGGTAGGGTGTGTGGCCATGGGCTGCGAACCAGATCCGCCCCAGCCTTGCCAGCAATTCATCCGGCTGCGGCACGAAGTAGACGGCCCAGCGCTCCTCGAATCGTCGTACCATAGCGCGTATGCTAACCGCTTTGCATTGCGCAATCCGCGGTTATGATGCGCCACGTGCAAAGGGGAGGTCTGATGCCCAAGATTGAGCGCTTCATGATTCCGGGTCAGCATGAGCCGGTGAGCCATTACTGCCACGCCACGCGGGCGGGCGATCGCATCTGGATATCCGGCACCGTGGGAATCGCCGAGGACGGCAGCATTCCGGCCGATACGGTCGGTCAGTTCGAGGTGGCGATGCAGAATCTCGATACTGTGCTGCGCGCGGCCGGTGGCGCGCCGCAGCAAATTACCAAGGTGGTGGTCTATCTCACTGACATAGCCGATCGCGCGCGTATTAACCCTATCCGGCAGCGCTATTTCGGCGACGTCCGCCCGGCCTCGACGCTGGTCGAGGTGAGCGCGCTTGTGCTGCCCGAGCTGACAGTCGAGATCGAGGCAGAAGCGGTCATAGAGGACACAGAATGAAATTCCTGATTGCTGCCGTAGTTGGGGCGATGCTCGTGGCATCGCCCGTGCTGGCACAAGTTTCCCCCGAGGTGCAAGCCGCCTTTGATGAGGGTCGTTTTCTCGAAGCGGCGGACTTCGGCGAAGCGGAAGCAACATCGGCATCCCTGGCGATGGCCGCTGAATCCCTCGCCCTACACGGCTATTACCTGGCGGCGGAGGACGACAAGAAAGCTCTTTTCAGCCGCGCCGTCGCACTTGCCGAGCGAGCCGTTGCGCAAGATGCGAACAACCCCGAGGCCCACTTGCAGCATTCCCATGCCATGGGCCGTTATGCCCAGACCATAAGCGTCGTAGATGCGCTCAGCGAGGGCTATGCCGAGCTAACTCGCGGCGCCATCAACAAGGCGCTGGCGCTCGACCCGAACATGGTGCCGGCGCTCTTAAGCCTCGGCGCATGGCACGCCGAGATCGTCTCTGCCGCCGGCAGTCTCATGGCGAGGATGTTCTACGACGCTGATGAGGAGCAGTCACTCACCGCTTTTGAGAAGGCCTATGCCCTGGCGCCCGAGAGGAATGGCGTCAATCTCGAATACGCCATCGGCCTGACCTTGCTCGACAACGACTACTGCCCTCAGGCCCGGGACTTGCTCACCGCCGCCACAACCCTGCCGGTCGAGAACGCCTACGAAAGCATCGTCGTGGACCAGGCCAAGATGCGCCTGGCGGAGCTGGAGTGCGACGACTGAGGGGCGCTAACGGCCACGCAAATGGTTGACCCTTAAGCGAAGTCACCAACCGGGTTTGCGTCGCCGGTTATGCCTAGCGAATCTTGTAAACGATGCGGACGTCGAATTGGCGTTGGTCGTTGCCGAGGTCGTTGCTGAAGGCAGGAAAGGGGGCGGCTTTTTGCACGGCTTTCAGTGCCGCCGTGATGAGACGCGAGGGCGCCTCGCTTTTGTCGAGGACGATGGCTGAGACCAGAGCGCCGTCGGCGTCTATCGTCAGTCGCATGGGCACGACGCCTTCCTGGCGCCGTTTCAGTGCGCGGGCCGGGTAGTTGCGTGTGGCCGTGGTGTTGATGGCGTGGAACAAGCTACCGCCATAGGCTGCGAGCGCTTCCGGCGACTGACTGGTAGGCCCCGGTGGCGCCGTGGGAGCAGGTATCGGCGCGGGCAGGCTTGCGACCTGTTGCGGTGGCGTCTCCTCGACCGGAGGTAGGGGGGTGCGCTCGGGTTGTGCCACGGGCGACGGCGGTGTCTCAACGCGGCGTACCGGCGGCTCTGGTTTGGGCCGCTGGCGCGGCAACTCGACAAGTTCGTCGCGCTGCGGCGGCGGCATTGTCTCGGGCGGCGGCGGTTCCGCCAGTTCTTCGGGCGGCACGATATCGGCCAGTTTCTGCAATGGTGGTGGCACCAGATCGGGCATGCGCAGCACTTCGGGCGCCGGCGCCAGGTCTGGTGGTGGTGGCTCGGCGAGATCGTCGGGCGAGACAATTTCTGTCAACAGGCGCAGCGGCGGTGGCGCCAGACCCGGCATGCGCACGATCTCGGGCGGCGGCGGGGTCAGGTCCGGCGGCGGTGGCACGCTGAGGTTTTCGGGCGGTGTGATCTCGGCCAGTTCCAACGGTGGCGGTGCCAGCTCGGGCATCGGCGCCTCGTCCGGGGGCGGGGGTACGAGGTCCGGCGGCGGTGGCTCGCTGAGGTCTTCGGGCGGTGTGATCTCGGTCAGCTCCAACGGCGGTGGTGCCAGCTCGGGCATCGGTGCCTCGTCCGGGGGAGGGGGCGCGAGGTCCGGCGGCGATGGCTCGTCAAGGTCTTCGGGCGGTGTGATCTTGGCTAACTCCGGCGGTGGCGACGGCGCCAGGGGCACGGGCGTCATAGCATCTGGCGGCAGTGGCTCTGTCGTCTCGCTGAGCTGGCTTGGCGCCGGGGCCATGGCCGGATCGGCAGGGCCTTCCGCCGTCACATCTGTATCGAGAGCGCTAAGCTCAAGATAGACCATCGGCGCCGGGGCCTCCTCGTCAGGCTCCGCCTGGTAGAACACCAGCCCGGTCATGGCCGCCATATGCACCACGCCGGAGAGCACGGCTGCGGCTATAAACTCGTATGAGCGAACGCCGCTCACGGTGCTGTCGTCTTAGAGTCTGGCTCGCGCGTGGCCAGCGCTATACGCGCGATGCCGACAGTCTTGGCCGCGTGTAGCAAGGTACCGAGCTCAGCATAGGTTGCCGTGGCATCGGCTTTAATCACCAAGCTGGCGTCGGCATGGGTCTCAGTAACCCCAGCCAGCCGACTGGTGACCTCATCCGCGCGGATCTCGCGATTGTTTATGGTAATCCGCCCTTGGCTGTCGACGACGAGCATGATGGGTTGGCTCTCGACGGCGCGCGCGGTCTCGGATTCTGGCAGCGTTACCTCTAGGTTGTCGGGCGTGACAAGTGTGCTGGACAGCATGAAGAAGATCAGCAGGAGAAAGACGATATTGATCAGTGGCACCATGTTGATGCCGCCGCGCAACCGTTCCCTGCCAGAAAATTTCATGCCTAGCTATCCGGCGGTGTCAGACGAATGTTGTGGAAGCCGGCGCCGGTGATGCGATCCATCACTGAGACCAACCGCTGCACCGCGACTCCGCCGCCGGCACGGAGCGTCACCTTGTGCTCCGCATCGCCGTCACTGCGCCCGAGCAGCTCGCCACCGAGCTGGTCGAGCGGCAGCACAAGGCCGTTGAGGGTGATGCGCCCGTTGTCCGCGACCCTGACCAGTAGTGGGCCGGTTTCCACGGCCGTCGCCTCGCCCGGTAACGGGCGCTGGCCCATCGCCAGATCGAACGCGGTCTGGCGGATAAACGAGCCAGCGAGCATGAAGAAGACTAGCAGTAGGAACACCACGTCGATCAGCGGCGCGATGCTGAGCTGGGACTTGGCGCGTTCGTGCTCGCCAAAATCCATGTTTAGCGCCTCGCCACCGTGCTTCCTAGAATGCGCGTTACGGCATCTTTCATGACCGCGCGCACGCTCTCCACGCGACCTTCAAGCACGTAGAAGGCGGCCAACGCCGGAATTGCAATGACGAGCCCGAAAGCGGTAGTCAGAAGCGCCTCCCAAATGCCGCCGGCGAGCATGGCGGGATCGACTTTGGAGCCGGCATCTTCAAGCTTGGCAAAGGCACCGATCATGCCAATGACGGTGCCCAGCAGGCCGAGTAGGGGACTTAAATTTGCGATCACCTCGAGGCCACGCAGGTGGCTTTCGAGATCGCGGATCTGGGCACTGCCGACGCGACTGATCTCGGCGTCTCGATCCTCGGCCGTGAGCCCGAAATCAGTGCTGGTGGTGATCGCGCTTTCCATCGCTCGTGCCACTGGGTGCCTGCGTTTAGCGAGCAGCGCCAGGGCTGCTTGCGGCTCGCTGCGCCCAAGCGCCGTCATGGCCGGATCGACAAACTTCAGGTTGCCGAGGCCGAGACGCGCGAATTGTAGCAGCTTGGCAACGATGATCAGGACCGCCAGGCCTGAGACGGCAAGTAGCACCATCATCACTGGCCCGCCTTTGGCAAGCAAGTCGAGGGTGCTGGCGAGGACCCCTATCTCTGTCATTAGTTCAACCTTATGCGCACGCCAACATAGGCAGCGAATGGCTGTCCAGGCGAGAGATATCGGGGATTGGTAATGCCGTTTGGTAGCTCGTAGATCGGCGTGTCGTTGCCAATCTCGCCGAGCACGCCGAAGGTCTCGTAGTTGGAGTCGAAGAGATTCTCGATGCGCCCGAAGACCTCCACATAATCGCTAAGCACGTAGGTAGTGTGGGTATTGAACACTGTATAGCCGTTGGTGCGCGGCAGCAGATTGCCCTCGTCACCGCGCAGATAGACGCCCGAGCGTGTGACCATGGTGCCACCCAGAACCCAGTCCTCGGTGAGCGCGTAATCGACGCCGAGGTTGAGCGTGTGGTCTGGCACACCGGGGATGTTATCACCCTTGGAGACCGGAATGCTCTGGCCGCCACCGAGCGATGCTGCCAGGGGATGGTTGGTCGAGGCCACGGTAAACTCGGATTCGAAGGTCGCCTCAATGAAGCCGTAATTGGCGTAGAAGCCGAGGCGGTCCCAGCGCCCGTTGGCACCTGCCTCGATGCCGCGGCGGCGGGTGTTACCGACATTCTTGAAAAAGCCGGCGCCAAGCCCAGTGCCGCCTGAGACGAAGAGAATGTCGTCGAAGTTGGTCGTAGTGTAGACGCTGAAGTTCCAGTTCACGTCAAGATCGTTGGGCAGTCCGGGAATGGCGCCACGCGCGCCGGCCTCGAAGGTGCGCGAAACCACCTGGTCGAGAGGCGGATCGGACAGAAAAGCATTTGGGAAGCGGCAAGGCGCGTTCGGATCGGCGCAGCCGAGCTCGGCTGGTGTCGGGGCGCGCGTGTTCTCGCCGGCGCTGCCATAGACCGTGGAGTTTAGCGGCTCGACCGCATAGGTGAAGCCCACCGCCGGGTTGAAGCGGCTGAAGATGCTAGAGCTTTGTAAGCTGCCGGCACGTACCGCATCGTATACGAATTCGTCGCTGGTATCGCTTGAGGTGCGATTGAAGCGCCCAGCGAGCATGACACTGAGCGCATCTGTGACATCAAGCGTGTCGGTAGCGTAGATGCCGAGGCTCGCTGTGGTGTTCTTGATTTGCGTCGGCGTGGCTTCTCCGGCGACCAGAGAGCCGCCGGCGGCGGCTGACGTATAGCCTTGCACATTGAGGATAGGCGAGCCGGTATTAACGATCGCCCGCGCAAGATTGATCGAGCCCACATGCTGCTCGTTGTGGAAGCGGGTCTGCGAGAAGTCGAGTGCGGTACCGAAGATAAACGTGTTGTCGAGGCCGAAAAGGGCGTCCTCAATGACCTCCTGAATGGCGCCGCCATAGGTCATGGTCTGGGTGGACGTGGTGTTCTCGGCGCCTGGAGTGGCGGCGGAGGCCGCGATCGCGTTGCCGTTCTGGTCGATGAGTAGGGTCGGGTCATCTTCTTCGACGCAGAGATAGTTTTCTGGGTTGAGGGTCACCGCGCCGCCGTTGCCGACGGTGCCAGCCAGATTGCCGTCAGCCGCGAATGTGGCGAGTAAAACGCCGCGATCGCATTGTTCGCCGGCAATCTCGTCGCCGTTCAGGGTCGAGCGCGTGATGCGGCGGAAATAGGCATTGGCCTGAACCGAAGCGATGTCGCTGACGTCGTAACTGCCATTGCCCTGGAAGAAGAATATTTCGTTTTCCGTCGTGTCTGGTGTGGTGAACACGGCGCGCCGGTTGGCGGCGAGGAGTTCCGCTGGGGACGGGCCGTTGCCGATCAGGTCTGTGTCGGCATAAGTAAAATTAAAATTGATCTGGAATTCGTCGCCCGCCATCGCAACGTCACCGTAAAGCCGGGACAACTCAGATTCGGATTCGTTGCGCCAGCCGCCGTCGTTCTGGCGATCGGCGGCGACGTAAGCCGCAAAATTCTCGTTGGCCCAGCCCGCCTGCATTTCCGTGCCCCAGCGCTCCCAGTAGCCACCGTGAGCTTCTGCCTCCATGCCCTGGAAGCTGAAGCCGTCATGCATGTCGATGGCGATCGCACCGCCCAGTGCATTGAGGCCGAAGGCGGGATTGTTGTTGACCAGATTCATGCTACGGATGGCGGGCTCGGGGATCAGGTCCCACTGCACTGTGTCTCCGAAAGCCTCGTTAATGCGGACACCGTTCTGAAACACTGCGATGCCCTGGGATTCACCGAGCAGGGGTGAGGCTGCGAAGCCGCGATAGCGGATATCTTTCTGATAGGTACTGTTCTGGACATCGACAACGGTGACGCTGTTGAGTTGGCTGTGCAGTTGATCGATCAACTGATTGCTGGGATAGCGCTCGATGGCGTCCTCGGACAGCGTCTGTGGGTTGCCGGGCACCTTGTTGATCGGGGTGCCGGTACCCAACAGCGGCGTGGTCCCGATGACCTCGATGTCGGGCAGCACGGAAACGGGTGCGTCCTGGCTCCAGGCAGCAGTGGTGGTGACAAGAATAACAGTGGCGACCGCCGCGAGTGGCCGGCCAGCCCGGTGGGCCAGAAAAGGCATAGAATATCCCTCCCGAGGATAGATCGTCTTCTTTGAGGGAAGGGTGTAAAGGCGTCCGGCATAGGCGTCAAACAGTAACGTTAGAAATTTTACACAAGCTATTGTTTTAAAAGATATTTATTGGTTTAAATGAACCAATTTAAACTCGAATATGGTTAATATCAACCAATTCCGTCCCGTTTCGGATATCATAAACCATGCTTGCGCTTACGGTAGCGCATGGTCATGCGGGTGATGCCGAGCGTCCGTGCCGCGGCGGAGACGTTGCCGCCGGCTTCCGCAAGCGCCTGTTCGAGGGCGCTGCGTTCGGTATCGGCCAGCGAACTGACGGACTCAGGCCGTGCCTTTGCCACAGCTTGAGTGAGTGGCAGGGCGGAGGGCTCTAAGGCACCGCTGCGGTCGAGCAGCACAGCGCGCTCGATGACATGGGCAAGCTCGCGCACATTGCCGGGCCAGTCGTAGCGTCCTAAGGCCGCTGCCGCGGCTTTCGACAGTCGCGGCGTCTCGCGGCCGTAGCGCTGTGCGGTCTCACCAACGAAATGCCTGGCTAGAAGCACCGCGTCGCCGGGGCAATCCCGCAAGGCCGGTAGTTGGATATGCAGCACATCGAGGCGATAATAGAGGTCGGCGCGGAAGCGCCCGCCGCTGGCCTCGGCAGCGATGTCGCGGTTGCTGGCGGCGATGATGCGCGCCCGCAAGGGCATCTCGCGCCGGCCATCCGCGTGGCGCAGGGCACGGTTCTCTAACACCGTCAGCAGCTTGGCCTGAAGGTCTGGCGACAGCTCGCAGACCTCGTCGAGAAAGAGACTGCCATCCTCGGCCGCTTCCAGCAGGCCCGGCGTTCCGTTGTCACCGAATAGCTCACGGTCGGCATCGAGGTGTTGCAGGCCGATGCAGTCGATACGCACGAAGGGGCGGCCCGCACGGGGCCCCAGCTTATGCACCAGCCGCGCCGCAACGGACTTGCCTGTGCCCGTCTCGCCGAGCAGCATCAGGTTAGGGGCGTCGCCGTCTGTGTGGACCGCGGCGATGGTTTCGATCTCCTGACGTGCTACGCACATTGCCGGGCTGTCGCCGAGCAGCGCCGTGGCGCTGCCTGCATGGGCTTCGCGCTCAACTGAGTAGCCGAGGCGGCGGCGAAGGTTGTGCGATTCCAGCACCCGCTCGACAACCAGCGCCAACTCGTCGAGGTCGAGGGGCTTGCGCAAATAGTCGACGGCGCCGCGCTTCATGGCCTCGACGGCGTTATCAAGATCACCGAAGGCTGTTACCGCGACCACCGAGACGCCGGCGATCTCGCTCAGCAAATCGAGGCCGGTGCCGTCTGGCAGGCGCATGTCGAGCAAAACGAGATCTGTCTCGGCCTTGGCAAGATGCGCGCGCGCCTCTCCGAGCGTGCCGGCTACACTCGCTCCGTGGCCGTCGCGTGCGAGCCGCATCGCCACCGCCTCGGCAAACGGGGTCTCGTCATCGACGACGAGGATCGTGGCGCCGCTCATGCCGCCACCGCCGGCAGAGAGATGGTGGCGCGCGTGCCACCGCCATCCACGTCGTCGAACTGCAAAGTTCCGTCATGCAACTCGCAGATCTTGTAGGCGAACGGGATGCCGAGGCCGCTGCCCCAGGCCTTGGTGGTGGGGCCAGGAATGACGCCGTCGGCGCTGGGGGAGAAGGGCAATCCGCTGCCTTGATCGCTAATCGAGAGCCAGCTCATGGTCTCGTCACTTCCAGCCGTCAACTTCAGCCGTCCGCCTTGAGGTGAGGCTTCCGCCGCATTGACCAGCAAGCCGTAGATTGCTTGTTCCATCAGATTGGCGTCGAGTGAGACCTTGCCACCGTCGTCCCAGGCCTGGCGAGTCACCGTGACCTCTTTTTCGGTGAGCTTGGCCGCAAGCAGAGAGATTGCTGTGTCGGCGCAAGTGGCCAACCTTCCGGCCTTGCGGTGGGCGCCGCCGGGGTCGAGATAGGAGAGCAGCGAGGTCAGCCAGGCATTCAGCCGGTCGACGGCGCTGAGGATATCCTTTGTCGCCTTGCTCTTAGCCGCCTCGTCGGACGCGTCGGGCAGCACCTGGGCCGTGGCCCGGATGCTGGCAAGCGGATTGCGGATGTTGTGCGCGACCACCGGCACCAGCGCGCCTAACGCCGCTTGCTTCTCGCTGCGCACTAACGCCATGCGGCTTTGCGCCACTTCGTCTGTCATGGCATTGATAGCGCGTTGCAGCGTTACCATCTCGGCTGCGCCGCGCTCTTCAACCGGGCTATCCAGGCGCCCGGCGCCAAAGGCTGCTAGCGCTTGCAGCAACTCGGACAACGGCGCGATGAAGGCTCGTTGCATGATGCCGCGCGCATAAAGGAGAAGGCCGGCGGCGGCAATCAGCACCAGGAGCAGTACCCCGAAACCGATGGTAGATAGACGTGAGACCCGCTGTTGCAGGTCGCCGCGGGCCTGCAAAAACTCTCTTGCTGCCCGGTCTAATGCAGCCTCTACCGCCGCAAGGCTGCCAACCTCGAGTTCGGTATCAAGAAGAGCAAGCTTCTCCGCATCGTCGAACCCACCGCTCTCGCGCGCCATGATCGCATCGGCATCGATGCGCGCGGCTTCCTGGGCGGTTATCAGGCCTGTAATGACGGCTTTCTCTTCGGGCTTGTTGGCCAAGCCATCCAGTTCTGCCAGCTTGGCCGCTAGCGCCTCGCCGTAAACACGGTATTCCTCAGCGGCATCCGGATCGTTGAGAAAATGATAGTCGAAAAGCTCCTTGGTCTGACGATAGAGGTCGCCGCGTGCTTCTTCCGCCAGCCGCAACAGGCTGTCGATGCGCAGGGCTTCCGCCGACCAGCGCTCGCTTAGCACCAGCCCGACCGTGCCGGCGATGCCGGTGATGCCGACAAGCAGCACCAGCGCCAGGCCGTGGATCAGCTGTAGGCTATGTAGGGAGCGGAGGGCAGCCACTGTTTTTCATCCGTAAATGTGCAATGGCCTACAAACTGGTTCATATCAGCCAAATCTGTCAAGCTGCGTGCTGACTGAATATTTCTCGTCTCGCAACAAATTGCCTGCGAGGGGCTGGATAATTTTCGTCAAACATCGGTTAACTTATTCGAATTTTGCATTATAATGATATATTATTACATTGATTTAACTGCATTTATTATTGTTAATACTTGACCAGTTTTGATGTACTGCTATGCTCACCGCTTCCGGTTATCGCGCCATGGTGCCGATCCGCGCCACTGCCCTCGAAGACAGTCGGCTGGCTGAGCTGAGCCAGCTCTTGCCCAAAAGAGTGCCTAAAGCACCTCGTAGACCGCGTAGCGGGGGCCTTCCGGCGTGCGGTCGCCGATTCCGACAGTGCAGATAGTGTTGAGCCAGGCATAGCGCTCGGCGGCGGTCTCGAAATAAGGTGTGGTGCGAAAATAGTACTCCGACGGGTCGACAGGCTCACCGGCATTGAGCCGCGCGGTGACCTCTTCCGGGCCGTGGCGGATGCCGTGGTAGGTCATGAAAATTAAGGCCTTGTCGTCGGTCTCCAGGGTCAGGCGCACGTCGAGCTGCATAGTGCCGTCGGCGCGGC
>MPLX02132161.1_pt1 | contig 57025 bp, 65 predicted proteins | sample 1617341 | NCBI WGS metagenome assembly MPLX02 (sample SAMN05944804, study PRJNA350692) | marine metagenome | biome: marine; feature: ODZ; material: water; isolation source: 120 m water sample filtered on 0.2 um supor filter | place: Pacific Ocean | collected 2012-04-08 | depth 120m m | reverse complement strand
TCTGTGGGTGCAAAAATTTGTACCACCACCTTGCAAAGGGCACCATGCTGTTGTCGCAGCAATATCGTCATCAAATTGATAAACATCCAACCTCTGCCTCTGAGCACCAAATAGCTTTGACAACCAGCGCATTTTGGCCAATGATTTCTATAGAAATCATAGAGCCAGTCAGGACCCAGTCAAGAAGGCAAGTCCGTTCGAGGCTGGTTGCTTTGCAAAGCCCACTAGAAACAAGTAAATTCTCGCCAGGGAAGGAAGGCAGCCAGCCGAGTAGAGTTGAGTCATCTGGGCGCAAAGAAACATCAGGAATGGATATCAGCCTAATTCTTGCAAGCTATAAGCTGACAGGAAGACACTTATGGTCTTGAATATAAACTCACGTCTGATGACGTGCCTGTTGTCTTAGTGATCAGACCGAGTCGTTTGATGACTCTTTCGATCCTGGAGCCATCACGAAGCCACGCTGCCAGTGCTTAGCAAAGAGAATGAACAAACATTGACCATGGATTCAAGGAGATGCCAGCACCGTCCTCCCTTTCTCTCTTAACGACGCATTTCCGCCAGGAAGCTTGGTCAGCACTGAATGACTCGATCATGGGCGGCTCGAGTTGGGCAGGCTGTCTGGTGAATCCAGAAGGACTCGTTCTTGAGGGTGAATTGATCGAAGAGGGTGGCGGTTTCGTCAGCTGCCGCTCTGAACTGCTTTCCACCCCCGTGGATCTCTCTGCCTATCGCAGCCTGCAGCTTCAGGTGGATGGGGAGGGCCGGACCCTCAAGCTTGCGGTTTTCTCTGCAGGATTGCTCAATGGACTACAAAGGCTTATCCCCACAGGGCTTAGCTGGGTGGCGGCGGTGCCGACCCAGACATCAGGAACATCCGTTGTGGAGATCCCCTTCAAGGATCTGAAGCCAATGGCGCAGGCAAAGCCAATCTGGCTGCCCCGCCGCTTTGATTCCACCAAGGTGACGCGACTTCAACTGTTGCATTCAAAATTTGGCGATAATGGTGAGCTCAATCCTGGCTTCCGAGCAGGGCCGATCAGGATTTTGATTCGCTCGATTGAGGCTGTTGGCTGAGAGTCAGGCTCCAGTCAAGCAGTTTCTTGGCATCAAAATATTTCCGATTAGTTACGTCAGATTGGCAACGATCTCGATAAGCCCAGGAGAAAGGGAAATATCCAGATCTGACGAAGCAGAGATCAGAATCCGATTCGTCAAGTCTCAAAAATCTTCAACGTCAGCTTGATAATTTCTTTTATTTCCTTAACTCAGTCCACAATTCATTCCACAAACTCGATTTGCAAGTGATCACCTGCAAAACTTGAGCTGAGAAGGGCCGCTGTTAAAGAACTCTTTAATCAGGCACTGTTAACGCTTGAAAATTCCATTGCACTCCCCTGCAGGCGGAGAGCTGAAACAGACTTTGTCAGGTGACCAGTAACCAAGGGCTGGCAAACGAAGCCCCTGCAGCCGTGCTTCCGCGTTGACAGCCTCCACGCCAACAGCGGTGATTGGAACATTGCCAGGCACCTCGACAAGATCCAGAAATTTGCCTTCCTGCATTTCCTGATCAGGAACAGCTGAGACTTTTAACGGAATCATGAGGGCTAGGCCGATCAGTGGAAGGTTGCGCAGCATGGGATCAATGGTGTTGAACAGAATTTTCAAGTCGCGATTCAATTCGCAGTTAAAAGAACAGGTGTGCCTACATCCACACGATTGAACAAAGAGATCACATCGTCATTGAGCATACGGATGCAACCAAGGCTCACCGCAGCACGGATTTTGACCCAGTTTGGCCATGCGGTGCCATGAATTGCATATTCGCCTGTCTTGGTGGAGAAATAGGCCATGTAACGAACTCCCACAGGGTTCTTTGGGCCTGGGGCAATCACTTTGCCTGCCTTGTGATACACAGGTTCCGCCTCCATTCGTGTGATGGTGAACGTACCTGGAGGGGTTGGCGATTCAGGTGCACCGATGGCAACGGGGAATTTAGCCACTGGCTTGCCGTGTTCAGAAAGGGTGAGATAACGAGTTCTTAAATTGATGTTGATCGAGGTTCCTGCCAATCCTGGAACACCGACAAGAGCTCCGGAAGAGAGCAGAGCCATTGCTGCGGCTGCAATCACGCCTCGTCTTTTCATCAGGATGCTGATCAGCGTCGAGCGGCATTTTGCACCAGAAGGGGACCAGCTAGCGTCAGCCCGCAAACAGATCCACTGTCGATGCTGCCCCTGAACACGCTCCGCAGTGGCCTAATCGCCACAGCATCACTTCTGATCACCGCATTCAGTGGGCCACTAGCGGCAAATGCCGGTTTTTCGCCGGAAGTGCTGGCTGGTTTTGAAATCAGCGAGTACCACGGCATTGTCAAAAACGTTCTTCCCGACCACAAGGTTCTGGAGCTGAGCAATCCAGAAGGTCACGCAGTGGTGCTCACCGTTGGCATTGACCTGGAGCCCCTGAACCTTGAACCCGGAGACGAGGTGGATGTTGATGTGCTCGATGGGCTGGTGGTTGATATGCAGCGCAGTGCAAGCACAGACCTCAGCTTCAACCGGGAAGACATCATCCTTCCGCAGGACATGGGGCGTCTGAAGCAGGGCATGCGGGTGGCACTGGCCTCCGGCACCGCAAAGATCATCAAGGTCTCACGCAGTGATAACAGCATCAGCCTGATGGGCCCCCTGGGGGGCATCCACAATCTCGATGTGATCGACGACCCTGATGGTCTGGCTCTCCATGACCTCCATCCAGGGGATTTCGTTGAATTCCGGTTGATTCAACCCGTCGCTGTCAGCGTCAGGAAAACAACATCCCGCTAACCATCCTGCAAGGCCAGTGCCCGCACCACATCACCACGGGTGATCACACCGCAGGGACAGCGCTCAGCATCAACTACAAACAATCTCTGGATGCTTTTGTCGTGAAGCATGGCAGCAGCCTTCGGCAGTGGCAGTGAAGCCTCACAACTGTGACTATCGCTGCGCATCAGATCCTTGACCGCTGTGCCGAGCACCTGATGAACCTGCTTATCCCAGTTGAGGGGATTGCGCAGATAGATCACGCTGTCCAGCAGCATCACGTAGGGCCCGATTTCAATGCCGCTCTCGCGCACCATCAGATCCTGTTCCGTGAGTTCACCCACCAGCTGCCCCTGATCATTCACAACAGGTAAACCACTGATGTGATGGTCACTCAGCAACTGAACGGCATCCTTAAGAGAGGTGTTGGCCTGAACAGTCAGCACCGGCGTTGACATCACATCCCTCACCGTCAACTGGAGCACCATTGAGCTGGGCGCACAGTGCTGCGCCATGAAACGAGTCCCTCCATGTCTAAGCCCTGAAGTGTCTAAGCCCTGAAGTGAGCAAGCTTTCAGAGCTGAGCAAGGTTTCAGAGCTGAGTGGGAGCCCACCATTCACCCCGTTAGCGCCCACTTCAGGCCAGGGATGATTGCTTGGTGGAGAGAATCAAGCCGAATCGCTTTGTCTTGCCAACGCTTCAACTTCTGAAAGTCAAGGACTTGCCAATTGAGAAGATGGTGTGGAGACAGCCTCCCCTCAACAGTTTGTTCAAGCCTTCATCCCTTTGGTTGACCTGATCAGCAGAGGGCCCAGCCCCACAGCGCTCGCTCCCGTGCAGGTCCCCCTTGATGCGTAACTCTTCAGAGACGTCCGAGGCAAGACCCTGGTTGCCGAAGCTGGGGCGATTTGCCTTGCGCTCAAGCGCCATCGTCGCCAGCACTTGTGCTGTCTATGAGCTTTTTCTTCACGACTGGGGCAGAGGCGTAGGTTTCGGTGTGTCCTGGTTGCTGCTGATCGCAGCAGAACGCCGCATCAATGGAGGAGCGGAAAGGGATTGAGGCAAGCCAACAGGTATACAAATACAAATGCAAATGCAAATCCGATGCGGCTGCTCAGCAACATTGATGGCGCCCATACAGTTGAAGTCAACCTGGATTCAGTCTCATCAACCTATCTTGAAGCAAATCCATAACTTTATTCCTTGAACAATCAAGGATTCAATCACAACCAAAAGTCACACATTGATGATCTGAATCACAGCCAATGTTCCAATGCGTATCCAGGTGCAAAAAGCCAGACAAACAACCAGAACAAAACATTCATCCCTATAGTCATTGACCAGTTAATGGCATTTCCCGTGTTGATAACGAGGCACGATCCCGATCAGCGGGGGAGGGATCTGCTGCAGCACGATGATCCCAACAGCACCAAGCCTGTTCTCAACCTGTGACAGACCCGAAACGCCCCTGGCCCATCCAGGGACTTCGGACCATGGCCGATGGCCTCACCCTGGCGCGAGCTGTGGCCGGATTGCCCTTGATGCTCTTTCTGCTGACAGATCATCAGGTGCTGGCATGGCTTTTACTGCTGCTTGGTGGGCTCAGCGACGCCGCCGATGGCTGGCTGGCGAGACGAGCAGGTGGCGGCAGCACCTGGGGAGCTCGACTCGATCCCCTTGCTGACAAGCTGCTGATTGCAGCGCCATTGATCTGGCTCGCCAGCCGAGAGGCTTTGCCGATTTGGGCTGTATGGCTGCTACTGGCCCGGGAGCTGCTGATCTCAGGTTGGCGATCTGGGGTCGCTTCCGGAGGGCCGGCATCGTCCGCTGGCAAGGCGAAGACAATCCTTCAGTTCATCAGCCTGCTGTTGCTGCTTTGGCCATCGATCTGGGGTGGAATGCTGTTCAGCCAGAGCCTTCAACGTCTCGGCTGGTGGCTGTTCTGGCCATCCCTGATATTGGCGCTGAGCTCAGCAGTGAACTACCTCAGGCCCCGATCAGAGCCTCATCCCCACTGAAGTCAGGGTCAAGGGTGGGGCTGAGGGCATAATCGTTGCTGTAGCTGTCTTTTAGGCCAGTCTCCAGATCAAAACGGGGCTGCCAGGCCAACTCCCTCTCCACTCGCGAAATATCCGTGAAGAAATGGCTGAGGCGCAAAGGGAAAGCCTTACGCGCCTTTGGATCAAGACAAGCTGGGTCGAAACTGCGCAGTTCAAGTCCATCAGGATCGACACCGCAGGCTTTTGAGGCGAGCCTGATCAGGCCCTTAAAGGTGATTCCTGCCTTGCCGGAACAGTTGTAGATCCGATTGGTGGAAGCCTCCACGTCCAGGCACCGTGCCATGGCCTCGGCAAGATCATCGACATGACCCAACTGGGTGATTGTGCTGCCATCACCGGGCAGGGGAATCGCCCTGGAATGCAGGATGCGATCAAAGAACCAACGTTCGATCGGGTTGTAGTTGCCAGGGCCGTAGATGTAGGTCGGTCTGAAGCTGGTGAAGGGAATCCCCTGCCGACGCAACCATGATTCGGTCTCAGCCTTGCCGCAATGACGGCTGGCCGGATCCGTGAGACTGTCCTCATGCAAAGGCAATTGGTCTGAAGCGGCATAAACACCCGCTGAGCTCACGTAAACAAATCGATGGGTCGGTGCTCCCGTGCAGGCCACCACCCGTTGGCTATCAGCAAGGGTGCGGCCGGAGCTATCGACAATCACATCAAATGTCCTGCCCACAAGAGGCTTCAGATCCTGTTCAAGGCTTCGATCTCCGCTGAGATGTTCCACTCCTGCGGGCAGCTCACCATGTCCACGGGTGAACAGGGTGAGCTCGTGACCTTGATTGAGAAGCCTTGCCACGAGAGGACGACCGACAAAACGGGTGCCGCCCATCACCAGAATCTTCATTGCACAAACATCAACCGTTGACATTGAAGCGTCCAACTCCCCGGAGTGACGCTGTCAGCGCAGCAGGATGGAGGAAGCCTCGTCAACAAACCCTTTCATGGAGATCATTCCTGCCATCGACCTGCTGGAGGGCGCCTGCGTCCGCCTCCACCAGGGGGACTACGAGGCCGTGACCCGATTCAGTGATGATCCTGTGGCTCAGGCCCTGAGCTGGCAGCAACAGGGGGCCAAGCGGCTGCATCTCGTTGATCTCGACGGTGCCAGAACAGGCAACCCCGTGAATGACAGCAGCATCCGGGCAATCACCGAGGCCCTGACGATCCCCGTGCAACTCGGTGGTGGCATCCGCAGCCACGAGCGCGCCGAAACCCTGCTCGAATGCGGACTCGAACGGGTGATTCTCGGAACTGTTGCAATCGAGCAACCGGATCTTGTCATCGCCCTTGCTGAGGCCCATCCCGGCCGAATCGTGGTGGGAATCGATGCCAATAACGGCAAGGTTGCCACCCGCGGCTGGATCAACCAGAGCGAAGTGGAGGCAACTGATCTGGCGAAGAGATTCAGCCAGGTGGGGATCGCCGCGATCATCAGCACGGACATTGCCACCGATGGCACCCTGGCCGGTCCCAACCTGAATGCCCTGCGTCTGATGGCGGACGCCAGCTCCGTGCCTGTGATCGCCTCGGGAGGGATTGGCAGCACGGAAGATCTGCTGTCCCTGCTGGCCCTTGAACCTCTTGGCGTGAGCGGCGTGATCGTTGGCAGGGCGCTCTATGACGGCAAGGTGGATCTGTCTGAGGCGATCCGTGCGATTGGCGATGGCCGCTGGCAGGACCCTCCCGGCCATGGATCCCTGATGGCTTAATCCCTGATGGCTTAATCCCTGATGGCTTAATCCCTGATGGCTTGAGACCTGATGGCTTGAGACCTGATCGCCTCAAGACAGTTGACCTGAAAACAATCTTGCAAGTTGCCGGACTGGAGGTTTGCCTTTGTGCCCGTTACCTTGACATCAAATGCCTTCCAGGGTGGCAACTTTGGCTGACAGCCCGACAACTCGGATCCTGCTGCTGGCACCGGACCTGCTGGGGGAGTCCCTGGCCTTGCAGCTCTCTGCGGCAGAGCCGGATCTCGAGGTGATCCTCAGGAGCGAAGCCCTGAGTGGCCGCCCTGGCCTGGTGATCTGGTCCATTGACAGGATCGAGTCCGTCGCCCCCCTGAGGCTTGAACTGCAACAGTTGCAGGACCACTGGCAACCAGCGCCACTGTTGCTGCTGCTGCCAGCAGAGATCCGCCTCGATGCAACGGAGCTTCTGACGCTCGACTGCCCTGGCCTGCTTCAGGATCCAGACCTGAAAACCCTCAGAGAGGCCATCACCACCCTGCGGGGTGGTGGTCGTGTGCTCAGTCTTCACAAAGCACCCGGCAGCGGTATCAGCAGTCTTCAGCCCACCATGGGGCTTGGTCAATGGCTGCTGGTCAGCGGGCTCCAGCAGATCAGCAATGATCTGCTGGTGGTTGAAGCGATGCTCAACCCGCCGCCGGATCACCCCTACCTGCGTCTCCTGATCGAAGGCCGTTGCCGGGAACTGCACAGTGCCCGCAGCCTGCTGCTGTGGATCTGGGGACCTCTGCAAATGGGTCTGGAGGCAGCGGTTCCCCTGGGCACCAATCCATCCCTTCCAGACAGGGACGAGAGGAGTTCGGAAATTACAAGCATCAGCCTGCGTCAACGCAATGCTGCAGGGGTCTGGGAAGCGATCCACGCACGTCTCAGCGGATCCATAGGCGGTGAACTCAGCAATGCCACCGGGCAGTTGCTGGCCATCGAGGGACTCAATCAAGAGCGACGCCGCGACCTGCTGCTTGCCCTGCTCAGCCAACTCGATCAACTGCTGATCCGGCTCCGCCATGGCACAGAGTCTCAGACCAGCCTCTGGGAGTCATGGCAGGCCATGCAGCCGCAAGTGCGCCAGCAGGCCCTGCAGACCATGGCTGGCAGCTATGTGCGTCTGCCACGACGTGGTGTCTTACATCCGGTTGCTGAACAGCTGATCGCGGGTTCGGATCTTCACGACAGCGATGACGACCTGCCTGAGCCCCAGAGAATGCTGGCTCCCCTGTTGCTCGACCAGCCAGTGCTGGTCAATGGACAACTGCTGCCATCCGATGATCCACGGGCCTTACTGCAGCTTGAGACCCTTGTCAGCAACTGGCTGATCCGCACAGCGGAGCTGATCAGCGCGGAAGTGCTTGGGGTGTGTGGAGAGTGGCCTGAGCTGCGACGTTATCTGCTTGATCAACGCCTGATTTCAACCCGTGAACTGGAACGGCTGCGCAATCGCCTCAACAGCCAGACCCGCTGGCGCAATTGGATTGAACATCCGATTGCGCTCTATGAAAGCCAGCGACAGCTCTACCGCCTCCATCAAGGTCGCATCGAACCCCTGCTGCTGACGGAACCCCGCGATGAGGAGCTCCGCCAACTGGGTTGGTGGCAGCAGCAGGTGGCCCTGATCCTGGAAGCCCGCGACGCTCTCGCCCCTCAGGTTCAGTCCATCATCAAACGCCTGGGAGATCTGATGGTGGTGCTGCTCACCCAGGTGGTGGGGCGAGCCATCGGCCTTGTCGGGCGTGGGATTGTCCAGGGAATGGGCCGCAGCCTCGGCCGTAGCTGAAGCATCCAGCCCAACAAAACTCAGGAGGCTTCACAATGAATCTCAAGTCCTCAACGAATGTTCCATGGCCCGCCTGCTCACAACAGTTCTGAGCCTGGCTCTGGCCCTGCTTTTGCTGGTTGCACCTGCTGATGCAGCAAGGGATACAGACAGTTACGACGGCAACATCTTCACCATCTATGCCGGCAACGGAGCGATTGTTCCGCCGAGGCTCAGCCTTGCAGAAGCCCTCGACAGACAAAGCACGGTCGTGCTGATTTTCTATCTCGATGACAGCGCCACAAGCAAAGACTTCTCACCGGTCGTATCAGAATTGCAACGCCAGTGGGATAAGGAGATCGACCTTCTGCCCCTGACCACTGACGAGCTTCAGTGGAAACCCTCGGAAGACCCAAGGGAACCAGCCAGCTACTGGCATGGACGCATTCCTCAGGTGGTGGTGATTGACCCCTCAGGGACCGTGCGACTTGATCAGGAGGGCCAGGTGCCTCTGCAGGCCATCAATGAGGCGATCAGTGAGGCATCAGGCCTGAATGTGCCCAGCGGATCCACCACAAGTCTGACCTTCAACGAACTGAACACTGAAGTAAGTACACGCTGACCCCTTACGCTTCGCGCCAGTGTTCCCGGTCCATCGGCCGGTTGTGCCGATGTGCTGGTTGCTGGCGCTGTTGCTGATCCTCGGTCTCACGGTGGCCTGGCTCGAATCCAGACATCGACTACGGCCCACATCTCCACTGCGCATCAAAGCTTGTGACTGGCAGGTGTCACGAACAGTTGATGGGCTTCGGGCCAGCGGCTTTCTGGAGATCAGCAACCCCCACCAGCGCATGGAGGTGATGGTTCCTGAGCTGCGGATCGAACCGGTGCTGATCGGCAGGGATGACCTCAGCTCCATCAAGATTGAGACGCGGATCACCCCTGATCATCCCGATGAAGAAGCCCGTCAGGATGGCTACTGGACGGCTTACATCGTCAAGGGCAGAAAACAGACCCGGGTCAATGTCGTCATCACTCTGACGGGTCTTGATCAGCAGGATCCCGCTCAGGATCACGCTCAACTAGCTGACACGATCTGGATCGATGTGAGCTGGGTCAACTACGGCCCCTTCGGACGCCTGCACCGCCGTGATGGCTTCCTTGTGCCCTTGCAGCGGCCAGCACCTCTCCAGGCTGGTGATGCGGTTTTCCAGAGGGTCGGGGATTGCCAGGTGCTTCCCCTCAAGACCCATCTTCTCGGTCCACTCGACGACACGGTGGAAGTGCTGCGCCATTACGGGGCTCACCTGGTCAGGCCCGGGGATGTGCTGACGATCGGAGAAACGCCTGTGGCTGTGATTCAGGGGAGATATCACCACCCAAGCATGGTCGAGCCGGGATGGCTGTCTCGCCTGCTTTGCCGCGGCTTTCATCCCACCAGCAGCCTTGCCACAGCCTGCGGGCTTCAGAGTCTGATCGATCTTGTCGGGCCGACCCGGGTTGCCCTGGCCTGGATCCTGGGATTCAGCATGAAACTGATCGGCATCAAGGGTGGCTTCTACAGACTCGCCGGTGAGCAGGCCCGCCTGATCGATGACATCACCGGGACAACGCCGCCCTATGACCAGACCATCGTGCTCGGTCCGCAGGACCCTGAAGAGCTCTGTGAGCAGGCGGCCAACGCCCTTGGCGTGGCGGTTGCGATCGTTGATGTCAACGACCTGGGACGCGTCAAAGTGCTGGCCTCAAGCAGGGGATGTGATCAAGCCCTGCTTGCTCGTGCCCTCAAACCGAACCCTGCAGGCAACGCCAATCAACGCACTCCGCTTGTCCTCGTGAGGCCGGATTGAGCCACGGGTCAGTTACATGCGAGATACATTGAGCTGAAGTGCCGGGATTGCCTGTGGCAAAGGGATCTGGAAGCACCCTGCGGGTTGAGCCGCTGAAGGCGGCCCATTTCCCAATGCTCAATGCCGGTGAACAGTCAGCTCGGCTGCCCTTGTTCCAGTCCCTGCTGCTGCGCAGCTGGCTTTCCTGGACGGAACAACACCTGCCCAGCTTTCTGCCCGCCAAACAACCGATCTGCTTGGTGGCGCTCGAGCAGGCCCAGCTTGTCGGCATGGTGGTGATCAGACCCATGAACCGGCGTGGCAGCTGCTGGACACTGACTCTGCCGGAACAACTCGCCCCTCTGCAGAACTTCACGCCAAGAGAGGTGCGCCACGAGCTGCTGCAAAGTGCACTTGAACAGGTCAGCCATCGTGCCCAGAGCTGGGTGCTGAACTGCCCCAGCAGCGATGACGATCAACTTGCCCTGTTCAGGGAACTTGGTTTTCAACCTCTGAAAACAGTCCAGATCTGGTCAGCTCCGGTAGAAGCGTTCAACACGGCAGGCAAACCTGCCAAGACGATCTGTCCTGAAGATCCTGCCTGGCCGAAAGATGTTGCCTGGCAGCCGATCAACCGTCGCACCGCCCCGTTGCTGTTACCACTGGAACAGGCAGCTGCCTCCAGCCATCTCCGCCAGATTCTTGATCGACAGTGGATCGATCTGCTTGATCATCAACAACCCTTCAGCGGTGTACTGATCTCCCAGAGGGAGCGAGGCTCAGCGGCAATGGCAGGGTTTGTGAGTCGCCGGGGGGCCTTAGAGCAACCGGTGATCGAACTTTGCAGGGATGTGGCCTGGGATCCACAACTTGAGCAATGTCTGCCATTCATCCTTGCTCGACTTGCTGAAGACGCTCCTGCAGCCCATCTGGCCTCAGCCAGCGATGACGGTCATCTGCGCTCCCTGCTCAGCAACCAGGGTTGGCAACCCACTGGCGAGGAGTTGATGCTCGGACGGAGTCTCTGGCGCCGACAACTCCACAAAAAGCTGCTTCCCGGCACAAGACCCCTGGAATCCATGCTTGAGCGCCTCCAGCCCCAACACCCTCCGTTGCCGACACCAAGCCTTGGTCGGCGTTGATGACAAGAGCTGAACCTCGTCCCCGTTCAATGCTGAGCCTTGATGTGGGACGCCGCAGAATCGGATTGGCGGGCTGTGATCCCCTTGGTGTCAGCGTCACACCCCTGCCGGCGATTTTTCGCAGCCGTTTCGATCAGGATCTCGAAATCATCAAGGCCCATTGCCTGAGCAGAGGTGTCAAAGGCCTGGTGGTGGGCCTGCCCCTGGATCAGGCCGGTCAACGAACAGAGCAGGCAATTCACTCTGAACGCTACGGGAAACGGCTGCGCAGAGCCCTGGAACTGCCACTGGCCTGGGTGAATGAGCACTGCAGCAGCTGGGCTGCCGCCGAGCTGGGCAACCTTCACGGTGACCGCACTGGCAGGCTAGACAGCGCTGCTGCTCTGCTGCTGCTGGAACAATGGCTCAGGGAGGGGCCAGAGCCTGAACTGGAACACGACACAACCCAGGCACACAGCCAGGCGAAGTCTGATGATGGATCCTGAGCACATAAGCATCAGTCTGAATGAGTGCACAGGGAAGCAACAACAACAGTGAAGTGCCGACAGTTCTTGTCAGGGACAGCCACGGACGAGACCTTCTCTGTTTTCTCGAACAGCTCATCCCGATCGAAGCAAAGGATTACGCCCTGCTGACTCCGGTGGATACGCCGGTTTCACTGTTCCGTCTGATCGACGGCGACGAGCCTGAACTCATCGATGCGATCACGAGCAGTGAACCCATCCTTTCCGTAGCAGATGTTGTTCTTCAGGAACACGACCTGACCCTGCTGCGCTCAGCGATCACGCTCACGGTGAATGGTGAACTGGAAGAACCTGATCCAGAGGAGCTGGAAGAGGATGAAGAGCTTGATGACGACAACTCGGAGACCTATGAGCTGCTCGTGAACTTCATGGTTGATGAGAAGGAATACGGTCTCTACATCCCCCTCGATCCTTTTTTCGTTGTGGCCAAAATGGATGATGGGCAGGCGACTCTGGTGGAAGGAGAGGAATTCGACCGCGTGCAGCCTCTGATCGAATCCGTACTCGAGGAGCGGGAGTTGACCGATTGATGGATGCACACGTCCTTCAGCCTGACTGGGAACCGGGGCTGACTGTTCCTCATCTACCGCTTCAGCATCTTCTCGACAGAGATATCCAGGCCGTTCTCCTGGATGTGGATCGCACCCTGCTGCCTGGGCATGAGCTTGTCCTGCCTCAATCGGTGATGACCTGGGTCGCGAACGCAAGGCAGCATCTTCAACTCCACCTGCTCAGCAACAATCCATCCCGGCAGCGGATCGGCGAGGTTGCCAAACAGCTGGGGATCAGCTTCACCAGTGGAGCAGCAAAGCCCCGCCGGGGCGCCCTTCGCCAGGTTCTTGAACAACAACTGCATTGCGACCCCTCCCGGATTGCGATGGTGGGTGATCGGGTCTTCACTGATGTGCTGGCCGGTAATCGACTCGGTCTCTATACCGTTCTGGTACGTCCACTGCGCTCCGATGGGCATCCATGCAAAAACGATGCTGTTCAAAGAATTGAGCGGCGCCTGGCCCATTGGCTTGGGGCTCGATCCTGATCAGATCAGCGGCTGAAAGCTTCAGGCCAGGGCTCTGACCCTCTGATCATTCTTCAGGCCAGAACTTGGCAGAGAAAACTGTCTAGCGAAAACTACCTAGTGAAAACTGCCTAGTGAAAAACTAGCCAGGAAAAACTGCGTGCAAAGGCTTTATCCAGAACGGCTGTTCAGAAAGGCTGATGCCAACATCTGTAGAGAATTAGATAATTTCTGCGACTTAGCGAACCAGTGGTCTCAATCAACTGCCAGAAGTTGAGACTGGAAAACAGGATGACTGCAGTGACCAACCTCACAGCAAAGGTTGAGGACAGTCACAGCATCCATGGCCATCAACAGAGATGCTGAAGGTATCAAATATTTACGATCCTTGCTGATCTGCCGCCGAAACAATGCTGAGTCAAAAATTCATTACCACCATCAGGACCTATTAATGAGAGCCATCATCCACGCATTCGCCGGTTTCTGCTTGGGTTGGTATGCCTTTTTCCCAAATCTGCAGGTATTCAAACACAAGGGAATTTATCGCTCGCAGCTCCTACTTGATGGGCAACACGCCTGGGTGAACAGACAAAACTTGTTGAGGAACACTGAATTCAGCAACTGGCTCCAGTGATGGCAGCAAGACCTTTACGGCGAAACTGAATATCATGAGCAGGTAGGAAACGACTCGATCAATGAACCGTCGTCGTCCAACTCTTCTCGATCGGCTGATGCATCAATGGCGACGCCTTCGACGCCATGAGCTGAACCGCACCCTTCGCCACATGCGGCATCAAGAGAAAAGGGCGACCTACGTGAAGGCCTACGTGAATAAATCCCTCGACTCCATCGATCGAGCTGAAGGCAGGATCAAAGGCCCTGAATAGACCTTCAAGAACTGAATCACCAGATCGAGATTGCCGGCCTGTTCAGCTTTGGCATCGCTGTTGAGCTTTGGCCTGGCTGTTCAACTTTGGCATCGCTGTTCAACCTTTACATGGCTGATGAATTTGAAATAGCCAGAACTGAGCCATTACCGATGAAGAGAAGCCGCTGAGATATTGCCGTTGATCAGCTTGTTTACCCCACACTTCGGGGATCCCGGTCAGTGGATTCTGGGCTGTGGATTCTGGGCTGTGGATTCTTGGCTGTGGATTCTGTGTGTGGATTATGGGCTGTGGTCTCCTGCTAATGACTGGACTCCACAGCAGAGGAGTTGCCTTGAAGCTGCCTTAAGCAACCAGCCTTTCGGCTTTCTTGAGATACACCTTCTGACCACTCCGACTGAATCGGTACAACCCCCCCTTCGGGCCGAAATGCACCTCGTTGAGGCCTGCCACTTCTCGTTTAAGCCTGCCAAAGGCAAGGGGTGCAGATCTCTCCTGCTGCAGAGCTTCCTTTTTACGGCGTTGCATCAGCCATTGCCGGAAGGTCGTTGAGAGCGGCATTGAAGATTGATTTAATCCGATAACCCATCATCCCGAGCCGTCAAGACCTGGAGCTGAGCAGAGCATGGAGCTGAGCACAGCCTGAAGTTGAGCAGCCTGAAGTTGAGTTGCCCCGCTTGAGAATGAGGCGTTTCAGGGGAGGGAACAGCGAATGCTGGGTCTGGATTCTTGCTAACTCTGAAAGGTCGCTTGCAAAAGAACGTGACCTTTTCAGGAACACTTGAAGAACTCAAAGCACTTGTCAGTTCCTTAAACGTGCCATGCCACTGGGAACATATGGGTTCTTTTGAATTGGCTGTCTTTGATGACGGCGTAAGCAATCTGAAGCTGAATTGGTGGCCGGCTACTGGAGAACTTCAGTTGGTGGGTGATCCGGAGCAGCGCACCCCCCTGTTGCAAGAGCTTGAATCCGCCCTTGCCCGAACAACATCAACGGGAAATCAGGCGTGAGGCCATAGAGGCCGCCTACCAGGGCTTGCTTGCAAGTTCTTTGCCTGCCAGGGCTTGGGCTTTCCAGAAGGATCAGCAAACCTGCAGCTGCCATGGCCGGGCTTCATGCTGGAGTTGACTGAATACCACTGGTTTTGACCATTACTGCGCCATGACAACCCTCTGGGTGGTGAAGGTGGGCACAAGCCTGCTCAGAGGTGGGGACGATCGATCCACGGCCAATGTCATTGATGCTTATGGGGGCTGCCTGGCCAGAGCCCTCGATCGTGGCGACCGCATCGTTCTGGTAACCAGCGGCGCCGTCGGCCTGGGCTGCCATCGCCTCGGCCTCAACAGTCGACCTGATGATGTTGTTTCCCTGCAGGCTGTGGCTGCCATCGGCCAGGGGCACCTGATGGCCCTTTACGACGCCGCCATGAGCCGACATGGCCACACCGTTGCCCAGGTTCTGCTGACGCGATCCGATCTTGACTCACGCGTCCGCTATCACAACGCTTCCAACACCTTGAGGCGCCTGCTCGACCTGGGAGTAATTCCCGTGGTGAATGAGAACGACACCCTCTCGCCGGCGGAATTGCGCTACGGCGACAACGACACCCTCTCGGCCCTGGTGGCCTCAGCGGTGGAAGCTGATCAGTTGATCCTGCTTACGGATGTGGATCACCTCTATTCCGCTGACCCTCGCAAACATGGTTCGGCGGAGCCGATCACGGATGTGCACCATCCACGGGAGCTTGCAGCCCTGCAGGAAGCCGCAGGTGACGGTGGCCGCTGGGGCACTGGCGGGATGACCACCAAGCTTGCTGCCGCGAGGATCGCCACCAGCTCAGGCATCACGGTCCATCTGGCCGATGGCAGAAAAGCCGAACTGCTCGAGGCGTTGTTGTGCGGTGGACGAGGTGGAACGGTGTTTCATCCCAACCCCCAACCCATTGGCAACCGCCGCAGCTGGCTCGCCCATGCCCTCAGACCCGAAGGCAGCCTGGTGATTGATACAGGGGCCCGTGAGGCCCTTCAACACCGTGGTGCCTCACTGTTGCTTGTGGGAGTCAAGGGTGTTGAAGGCAGATTCGAAGCCAATCAACCGGTGAGACTGATCAGCAGCAGCGGCCAGGAGCTGGGCCAGGGACTCAGCTCCCTGAGCAGCGAAACCCTGCGAGAGAAACTTGCCAATCCAGCCCCTGGAGAACGTTCACCTGTCGTGGTGCATCGTGATCTGCTCGTACTCAGTGACAGGCACCTGAACTGAAGCCTGAATCACTCCTACGATCGGTCCGCCGATCCCTGCCACCATGCGCTTCAGCCAGTTGATCGAGGCCCTGCAGAACGGCAACGCCGAGCTACAGGCCCACAGGCTTGGCGACGATCCTGAGCTGATCGGTGCTGCCTCTCTTGAACAGGCCGGCTTCAATCAGCTCAGCTTTCTGGAAAAAGGCAACGCCCTGGAGAGCCAGCTGATCAGCAGTAGTGCCGGTGCTGTATTGCTTCCAGCCCAGGCTGAGCTGCAGGCCATCGCCGAAGAACGTGGCATCGCCTGGGCCGTATTGCAGGATCCCCGCCTCGCCTTTGCCGAAGCCCTCAATCTGCTTCACCCCCAGCCCCGCCCCCTTGCCGGGATCCATCCCTCGGCAGTGATCGGTGATCGGGTTGAACTGGCTGCCGGCATCTCGATCGGGGCAAGGGTCTGCATTGCTGATGACTGCCGGATCGGCAGCTATTGCGTCATCCATCCCGGCGTTGTGATCTACAGCGATGTGGTGATTGGCGAAGGCTGCGAATTGCATGCCAATGCCGTGATCCATCCCGGATCAAGACTCGGGCATCGCTGCGTTGTGAACTCCAATGCAGTGCTGGGTTCAGAGGGCTTCGGCTTCGTTCCCACGGCAAAGGGCTGGCAGAAAATGCCCCAAACAGGTCAGGTGATTCTTGAAGACGATGTAGAGGTGGGTTGCGGAACCACCATCGATCGCCCCTCCGTCGGCGAGACGCGCATCGGCAGCGGCACCAAGATCGACAATCTGGTCCAGATCGGCCATGGGGTGATCACCGGCCGCGGCTGCGCCCTTGCATCCCAGGTAGGCATCGCCGGTGGTGCACGCCTCGGAGATGGTGTGATTCTCGCCGGACAGGTCGGCGTCGCCAATCGCTCCGTCATCGGTGATCGCGCCATCGCCAGCTCAAAAAGCGGCATCCATGGAGAGGTGGCTGCTGGGGAGGTGGTGAGCGGCTATCCAGCCATCCCCAACCGCCTCTGGCTGCGCTGTTCGGCCGCCTTCAGCAAATTGCCAGAAATGGCAAAATCACTACGGGAGCTGAGAAGGGAGCTGTCTCAGTAATCTCTTGATTCTGACGAACTGGAAGCTCTTCATGCGCCAGCACCGCATTGTTCTGCTGCCAGGTGATGGCATCGGACCTGAAATCACCGCCGTCGCCAGGCAACTGCTTGAGAAGGTCAGCTCCGATCATGGTTTCGAGCTGATTTTTGAACAGCAGCCCATGGGAGGTGCTGGCATTGATGCCTGTGGAGCACCCCTGCCTGAATCCACTCTCAGCGCCTGCAAATCCGCCGATGCTGTATTGCTGGCGGCCATCGGCAGCCCCCGTTTTGACACCCTGCCCAGGGAGCAGCGTCCTGAAACAGGACTACTGGCGCTGCGCTCTGGCCTGGAGCTGTTCGCCAATCTCAGACCGGTGACCATTCAGCCAGCCCTTGTTGAGGCCAGCTCCCTGCGGCCAGAGGTGATTGAGGGGGTGGATCTGCTCGTGGTTCGGGAACTCACCGGTGGCATCTACTTCGGCCAACCCAAGGGAAGGATCAAGACCGAAAACGAGGAACGGGGCTTCAACACGATGACCTACTCGTCAGGGGAGGTGGATCGCATCGCCAGGGTGGCCTTCCAACTTGCCCGTGAACGTCGTGGTCGCCTCTGCTCTGTGGACAAAGCCAATGTCCTGGATGTGAGTCAGCTCTGGCGTGACAGGGTTGACAGCCTGGCCAGGGATTTCACAGACGTGAACGTGAGCCATATGTACGTTGATAACGCTGCGATGCAGCTTGTGCGCGATCCGCGCCAGTTCGATGTGCTGCTCACGGGCAATCTGTTCGGGGACATCCTTAGCGATGAAGCCGCGATGCTCACGGGTTCAATCGGAATGCTGCCGTCTGCATCCCTGGGCAGCGATGGTCCTGGATTGTTCGAACCGGTGCATGGTTCTGCCCCTGACATCGCTGGTCAGGACAAGGCCAATCCCCTGGCGATGGTGCTTTCCGCTGCGATGATGCTGCGCATCGGGCTCAAGGAAGCTGATGCGGCCGCATCCCTTGAGCAGGCTGTAGACAGGGTCCTGGAAGCGGGCCTTCGCACCGGTGATCTGATGGCAGAGGGATGCACTCCAGTGGGCTGTGAGGAGATGGGCGAAAAGCTTCTCAACGCCCTCTGATGGTTGATCCGACGTTCGACCTGCCAAACTCTCTTCAACATTCTTGCCAGCCTCGATGTCGAAGCGTCACCCGGTTGTAGCCGTCACAGGTTCCTCAGGAGCCGGAACCAGCACGGTGAAACGCGCCTTCGAACACATCTTCGCCCGTGAAAAAATCACCCCTGCCGTGGTCGAAGGCGACAGCTATCACCGCTTCGAGCGCGCTGAGATGAAGCAGGCCATGGCCGATGCCCTGGCCCAGGGGGAAAACTTCTCTCACTTCGGACCGGAAGCGAACCTGTTCGACAAACTCGGCGAACTCTTCGGGACCTACGGTTCATCGGGAAGTGGGGTAAAGCGCTACTACCTCCATAGTCCAGAGGAAGCTGCAGAGCACAATTCCAGGTTGGGAACAAGCCTGGACCCCGGACAATTCACCCCCTGGGAAGAGATTCCCACAGGCACCGATCTTCTTTTCTATGAAGGTCTCCATGGTGGAGTTGTTGGCGAAGGTTATGACGTTGCCTCCTTGGCTGATCTGCTTGTCGGCGTGGTGCCGATCACAAACCTGGAATGGATTCAGAAGATCCATCGCGATAATGCCGAAAGGGGATATTCCGCTGAAGCGATCGTTGAAACGATCCTGCGCAGGATGCCTGATTACATCAATCACATCTGTCCACAGTTCAGTCGCACAGACATCAATTTCCAGCGGGTGCCCACCGTTGACACCTCCAACCCATTCATCTGTAGGAATATCCCTACTCCCGACGAGAGCTTTGTAATCATCCACTTCCGCAAAGGGGCCCGTGAAAAGTGGGGTATCGACTTCACCTATCTACTGGGGATGATCAACGATTCGTTCATGTCGAGCCCAACCAGCATCGTTGTCAATGGTGGCAAGATGGGTTTTGCAATGGAATTGATCCTCACACCGATCATTCATCGGATGATTGAAGAAAAGCGAAAAGCATCTTAAAGCCAACCAATAAACTTACAGGAATAGGGATTAGTCTGGGCCTACCTGAGCAATCAGCTGGGCCTATTTCCCTTACATCCCCCCCCTCCTTCCTGATCCCTGGAGCTGCGGCTGCATCACCTGCATCACCACGCTGGGACAGAGTTGACAGCAGCAAGCTGATAGATCAGGGACGCAAAATTTATTTCACCTACCTCGCAGATGGCTCTGCAATTCACGAGCCCTATGGAGTAGTGCTGCACAAACGTTCAGGAGATGGACGTGTCGTATTCGAGCAGCCTGCACTGCTCCCTGATGAATATTTTCTCAGCCTTGAGCTGCTTCGAGGCAAAATCCTCCGCAACAGACAGCAGCGGGTCCGCAACCGGACAATGTCTTGACCCAGCTGTCGGACCTGATCTGGCTTGCGATCGCAGGAGCTTGCTTCGGCAGCTTCTGCAATGTGGTGGTCTGGCGGCTGCCAAGAGCTGAATCACTGATCTGGCCAGGCAGTCATTGCACCCGATGTGGCAGCAACGTTCGCTGGCACGACAACCTGCCTTTACTGGGCTGGCTGCTGCTTGCAGGTCGTTGTCGTGATTGTCGACAACCCATTTCAGCTCGCTATCCGAGCGTAGAAGCACTGAGTGCTGGCCTCTGGGTCTCAGCCGCTGTTGCTGCAACTGCTGGACTCACGGCACTACCTACTCTGTTCAGGATTGCAGCGGGGGTTGTGCTGGTGAGCATTCTGCTGCCGCTGGTGCTGATCGATCTCGATCACATGTGGCTGCCAGAACCGATCTGTCGTCTCGGACTCCTGCTTGGTCTGAGCTTCACAACAGCAGCAGCCTTGCTGCTCGGCTGGGATCCAGGCGCTGCCTTGCTGCTCAACCATCTGATTGGAGCAGCAGCAGCCCTGTTGATCCTCGAGTGGTTGAGTGCCCTGGCGGAACGCCTGCTGGGTCAACCTGCGCTTGGGCTCGGTGATGCCAAGCTCGCGGCTCTGGGGGGGTGCTGGCTCGGCCTTGGTGGAATTGGTCTGGCCATGGCCCTGGCTGTTCTGACAGGTGCCCTGTTCGGTCTTGCCGGACGACTGACAGGTCGCTTGCAATCACGGCAGGCCTTCCCCTTCGGCCCATTCATCGCCATCGGGATCTGGGCTGTTTGGCTCTGCGGCAACGACTGGTGGTGGGCTCTCTGGTTGAACTTAACTGGAACCAATTAAACGTCAGCGCTGCCAGACACTTGCCGAGAATTACTGCGAACATCTGCCACAACAAATACCCGCCAGCAATGAATACACAAACACTCGAACATATAATAATCATCGATTATTATGATCTCTGCAATATCCAGCGCTGATGGCAGCTATTGCTACAGATCCAAGCCAGCGATCCCTCAACTCACCACCACATCCCGCGCCGCAAAACCTCGCCCACACAAACGCCAACGCAAGGCTCAGACGCAGAGGCTCAGACGCAGAGGCTCAGACGTAAAGGCTCAGACACAAAACCAAAGAGACAAAACGCCAAGAGCCAGGCAGACATTGCAAGACTAAGCTGGGAATAGTTTGTTTTATTGAAGATGCCTATCTCCTTCCAGGAGCTGATCGCCAAATGGAGTGGTGCAGATAGCCTGGAGCAAGGGAACTCCCAATACACGAGATATAATGTCTTCAGCAAAAGGGGGCAGAAGGCGCTCGAGAGATATCAGAAGGCTGTGGGAATCATGAAAGAATACGACCAAAACCCCGACAACTTTGGCTATCCCTACAGTTGGCTAACACAAGCCTCCATTCACGGCAGTTTCTGGACATCCATTGAACAACTGTTAATGAATGCGGCAGCTCAAGGCAATCAACAAGGATTTGGCAGCAAAAAGCAAATCAAAGCCGGCGACACTGTTATCAATAATTGCACTCATTTCTCAAACCTTTGGCAAGCAGCAAAAGACAATTACATCGCAAACCAGAAGGCAGAAGGCAGCGAGCCTACCTGGTCAGAAAACATCCCAGACAACATAACAATTAACTTTCTATCATGGCATCGACTATACCTGTCTAATCATGAAAAAGTTGTCCGCCAGGTACTAAAAGACAACAATATCAATGGCTGGAAAAAATGGGCATTACCATACTGGGAATACACTGCATCCGGACAAGACAAGGCACCAGAAATTTTCACCGAGAAAACACTGGGCAACGGTTCAATTGTCAATCCTCTTTTCGAAGAGAGTCGTAGCGTTCGCATCAATCAAGGCGAAGGCATCAGCGAGATGCTTCAACCTCGAAGCACCATGGGATTGGCCACAGAGCTCTCCGAAGGTGAGGCAATTTCTATTTTTAAATTTCAAAAGCGTGGCGTAGAGAAAGCTCTTGATCAAACAATTTTTTCTGCATTCTCAACCTATAACGAGCAGAACCCCCATAACAATATGCATGATGCATTGGGAGGCATTGCCGACTATCAACAGCAAACTGAATACCTGTGGGAAAAGACAAGTGAATACGGCTGGCAAGATAATGTTCAACTATGGGATTACGACCCATTCGCCATCGACAAAGGCCTTCCCGGAGCCAGAGAAAATTATCCAGATATTTTTGGACCCAAACCAACTATGGGTCCAGGTTTAATGGGCTTTGTTCCTGCCGCTGCACGAGATCCGATTTTCTGGGTTCACCATGCCTACATTGATAAAATCTGGAGCCACTGGAATGCCTCCTCAAACGCTGCCTACCTTCAGGAAGCATCCTTAGAGCAAAACCCCTGGAATTATATCTTCTACAAACCAGGCAAAAATGGGAAACCGAAGAAGAATGTAATTTCAAAGTGGGGAACAAATAGTGCAGAAGTGATTTCCGAGACCTATTACCCGAACTACGTATATGACAACCTAAGCATCAATGAAGGCAAGAGCCATGGCAGCCCGAATCCAGCCCTTGCAGTTCTGGATTCACCCGATTACATGCCTGTGATCAATACTCAAGTTGTAGACCAGAGCATTAAACGAATGGCCTACGGAGCCCTTGCGCTTGACATTCCATTCAACGCCAAAAATATTCTCTCCCTGGAGAAACAAGAATTTTCGATCATTATGGATATTGAATACACATGCCCGATGAATGCATCCCAGGACATTGGCATGCTCGTCGGCGGGAAACAGTTCTTCAGGCTCAACAAACAAAGCCTCAAGGGCTTCTGGAACAGCTGGGACCAAGATCATCAGACATTTACAGATCCCAGCTTTGGTTCTATTTTCGACAAGCGAGGTGGAACCTTCAATCCTCAAAATATTGAAAATTTAAACGTGGGAGGCATAAATCTGCTACCGATGGCCGCAAAAACAACCTCCAACATGGAAGGATCAGCCATGGGAATGGCTGAGATGCCAATGACAAGCCAATTGACAATCGACCTTTCAGATCTGGTCAGTCGCCAGCAGCAATTCAATCTGACAAGCAATAAAACCAAGCTTGCTTTATTCGTCACTGCCGACAAGAACAATGAAGCCAACACAAAAACAACGATCGACAAAATTACATACCGGCTTCATCGTCCAACCTCCAAACCAGGCAAAGAAGGTAACTTCACTGATTTTGACACTGCTGCATTTCTTGCCGACAACCCCGACCTTCTGACCAATCGGAAGGTCCTTAGAAATCCGAGGAAATATCATGAGAAAAACCAAAGTACTTTTGAAGGGAAAGACTATTCATTTGAATCCAGAGCTGAAGAGATTGGTGCTGCCTACCTGTCAGCAAATCCCAATGTGGCCGCAAGGATCAAAAGTGAAGACCCCATTGATGCCCTCAATCATTATCTTGAAGTTGGCATGCAAAATGGCAACTCCTTATTGCCAGCCAACAGTTTTGCTGCAAGTTGATGGGTCGACAATTTACTCACTTGGCCAAGGTTCACTGGAGGCTCGCCCAAAGCATGCTTAGCCGCACACCCTGATTGGCCGAACACGCTGATTGGCAGAACACTCTGATTGGCCTAACACCCTGCAGAGAGGCAACAGCTAGGGGCCTTAAAACCTGAACATGTTGTTGGCTTGAGGGGCGAGCCTTGATGGAGCCAGTAGAACAGCGCCATATTGCCGTCCTAAGCTGAACATTGAGCTGAGGAACCTCTGCCTTGGTGAACTTTCCTATGTGGGCATGGAAGTTGGCACATTGCAACGAGGTGCTTGGGCTAACACCCCTGGCCCAGCTGGCGTCTCAGACCCTGCCACAAGGTAATAGCTGATGTCTTTGTTTGACTGGTTTGCTGATCGCCGCAAAGATCAGTTTGTTGGCAAGGTCCACCAGGAGCCCGATGAAGGAGACGGGCTCTGGAATAAGTGCGCAGAGTGCAGTCAGGTGGTTTATCGCAAGGACCTTCTGGCCAATGCCAGCGTCTGCAGCAGTTGCGGCTATCACAACCGCATCAACAGCGAGGAAAGAATCGCGTTGATTGCTGATATTGGCAGTTTCCAGGACCTTGATTCAAACCTGACGCCAACCGATCCACTCGCCTTCAAAGACCGCCGTGCCTATGCGGAACGGCTGCTGGAAAGCCAGGCTGCCACAGGACTCAAGGATGCCGTTGTCACAGGCATCTGTCAGGTGAACGGTATCCCCATGGCCCTGGCAGTGATGGACTTCCGCTTCATGGGCGGCTCGATGGGTTCCGTTGTCGGCGAAAAGATCACCCGCCTCGTTGAACGGGCCACAGCCAAGGGTCTACCCCTGTTGATCGTCTGCGCCTCCGGTGGAGCAAGGATGCAGGAGGGGATGCTCAGTCTGATGCAGATGGCAAAGATTTCTGCAGCACTGGAACGGCACAGAGAAGCGGATCTCCTCTACATGCCACTGCTCACCCATCCCACCACCGGAGGGGTCACCGCCAGCTTTGCGATGCTCGGGGATCTGATCCTGGCTGAACCCAAAGCTCTGATCGGCTTCGCCGGTCGACGGGTGATCGAGCAGACCCTGCGAGAAAAGCTTCCAGATAATTTTCAAACCGCCGAGTACCTCCAGGAGCACGGCTTTGTGGACACGATCGTGCCGCGCACACAACTGCGCAGCACCCTCGCCAATCTGCTGCAACTTCATGGTTACAGACCCCTTGAGAGCGTCAGTGCATGACGACAGCTCCACGCTCCTGGACAAAGAGACTGCTTGGCCAGCTGGCTCTGTTTTTCAGCTTGATTCTGATGCTGGTGCCCCAGAACCCCGTCCTGGCTGGGCCGGTCGAATGGCAGGAAGTGCCTGCCAGCGAGGCTGGTCAGCAATGGTGGGATATCGGCAGCCTGCGACGGGACCGAAACGGCCAGATGAGCGTGCTGACTCGCTTTTCACCAACGGCTGAGGACGGTGAGGCACCGGCAAGCGGAAGCCTCTATGTGATGAAGATCGACTGTGAACAGAACCTGTTCAAGGACACCCAGGTCAATGGTCTGCCCCGCTTCCGAGCCCAGTGGCAACCTTCAGGAGCTGATCCCCTGATCGACGCTGTGATCGATGAAGTCTGCAATGCAGGAGTGGCCTGAGTGACTGCGAATAACCTTGGCAACAAGCCCATCGGTGTGGCCCTTGCCGGCCTCGGATTCGGTGAAGCCGTGCATCTGCCTGCAATCAAGGCAAACCCCGATCTCGAGGTTGTGGCCCTCTGGCATCCACGCAGGGAACGCCTTGATCAGGCCTGCAGCGACCATGGCCTGAGCGGTGAATCGGATTGGACAGCGCTGCTCAACATCCCTGAGGTGGAGGCGGTGATCATCGCCACACCACCGGCCCCACGCTTTGAACTGGCTCAAACAGCCCTTGAAGCGGGCAAACACCTGCTTCTAGAAAAGCCTGTGGCCCTCGATAGCCACGACGTAGCCAGCCTGCAAAGACTGGCGCTGAAGCAGGGCTTAAGCGTTGCCGTGGACTTTGAATATCGTGCTGTGCCTTTGTTCATGCAGGCCAAGAGGCTGCTGGAGGAAGGGGCCGTAGGCACACCCTGGCTTGTGAAGCTCGACTGGCTGATGAGCAGCCGAGCCAATGCAGACAGACCCTGGAACTGGTATTCCCAGGCCGAGGAAGGTGGCGGTGTGATTGGAGCCCTGGGCACCCATGCCTTCGACATGCTGCATTGGTTGATCGGACCGACACGGCAGATCACAGGTCAGCTTTCCACCTCGATCCGAGAGAGGCCAGACCCCACATCAGCAGGCATGCGCCCCGTCAGCAGCGCCGATGTTGCTCTGGCTCAGCTCCAGCTGGAAGACATCCAGGGCCAGCGGATCCCAGCCCAGGTGAATCTCGCCGCGGTTGCCCGTCACGGGCGTGGCTGCTGGCTTGAGATCTACGGCAGCGAGGGAACAATCCTGCTTGGCAGCGATAACCAGAAGGACTATGTCCACGGTTTCGGACTCTGGACCGCAGCGGCGGGCGAACAGCTGCGCAGCATCAGCCCGGATGCCGACCTCAGCTTCCCAACAACATGGAGCGATGGTCGTATTGCCCCAGTGACCCGCCTGCTGGGCTGGTGGGTCGACAGCATTCGCACTCATCGTCCAATGGTTCCAGGCCTTTCAGAAGGGTTCAGCAGCCAGCAGGTCTGTGATCGCTTGATGGAATCAGCCGAGGCTGGCCAATCCCTGACCATCGTCTGAAAAGCAGGCCAACACAAGCTTGATAGCACGATCGGTGATCTTTGAGACGACATTGCGTAACGCCTGCTGGTCACCGAGACCAGGATGCCGGGAAAATCATTGCCTTCTTTCCCCAACTCCGCAATGGCCCTGAAGGATTACGCCAATGAGCTGAAAACCACCGCCAAGGCACTGGCTCAGTCAGGCAAGGGGATCCTTGCGGTGGATGAATCCACCAAGACCATCGGCAAACGGCTTGGCTCCATCGGTGTTGAGAACACCGAAGCCAATCGCCAGGCCTATCGCGGCATGCTTTTCACCACCGAGGGGCTTGGCCAGTTCATCAGTGGCGCCATTCTTTTTGAAGAGACCCTTTTCCAGACCCATGCCGATGGGGAGTCGATGGTGAAGAAGCTCGAGAAGCTTGGAATCATCGCTGGCATCAAAGTTGACATGGGCCTGCGCCCCCTACCGGGTGCCCACCCCGTCGAGACCCTCTGCACCGGCCTTGATGGTCTTGTCGAGAGAGCCGCTGACTATTACGCCCAGGGAGCAAGATTCGCCAAATGGCGCGCCGTGCTGCAGATCACCAACGACGGCTGCCCATCAGAACTCTCGATCCGTGAGAACGCATGGGGCCTGGCCCGTTACGCCCGTTCCGTTCAGGAATCAGGCCTGGTGCCGATCATCGAGCCCGAAATTCTGATGGATGGTGACCATGTGATCGAACACACCGCCCACGTGCAGGAACGGGTGATCAAGGAGGTTTATTTCGCCTGTCAGGCCAACGGTGTGCTTCTCGAAGGCACCCTGCTGAAGCCTTCGATGACAGTTCAGGGAGCGGATTGCCCCAAGAAGGCTGATCCCCAGCAGGTTGCGGAAATGACGATCCGCACCATGGAACGCTGTGTTCCTGCCAGCGTTCCCGGAATTGTCTTCCTCTCAGGCGGACTCAGTGAGGAAGCTGCATCGGTTTACCTCAACCTGATGAACACCATCGAACGCAAGGCAACTTGGAATGTGGGCTTCTCCTACGGTCGCGCTCTGCAGCACTCCTGCCTGAAGGCATGGGCCGGCAAGGACACAGTCGCTGGGCAGAAAGCTCTGAGTGCACGTGCTCAGGCCAACTCCGAGGCATCCCAGGGACGCTATGTGACCGGTTCACAACCCTCCTCTGACGAGGAGCTGTTCGTCGCCGGATACACCTACTGAAGGCGTTGATCCGCCGGTTTCCAGGTTCTGCCAGGGCCGGCGGATCAATCAGAAAGAACACGATCCATCCGTGGATGCGGCAGTACGGGGTGACATTTCATACGTTCATCTTTTACACTCTCCGCCGCTGGTCCGGACTCGCCACGAGAACTGGGACCTCCATCACCCACGGAGACTTCAATGGCCCTCGTTCCGCTCAGGCTTCTGCTCGATCATGCAGCCGAAAACGATTACGGCATCCCTGCATTCAATGTGAACAACCTCGAGCAGGTTCAAGCAATCATGGAAGCGGCAGCAGAGACCGACAGCCCCGTGATCCTGCAGGCATCCCGAGGTGCCCGCAGCTATGCAGGTGAGATCTTCCTGCGACACCTGATCATTGCCGCCGTCGAAACGTATCCCGATATCCCGGTCGTGATGCACCAAGACCACGGCAACAGCCCCTCAACCTGCTTTGGGGCTGCCGCCAACGGTTTCACCTCCGTGATGATGGATGGCTCTCTCGAAGCAGACGCAAAGACCCCAGCCAGCTACGACTACAACGTTGCTGTGACCAAGGAAGTTGTGGGCGTAGCCCACGCCATCGGCGTGAGCGTTGAGGGTGAACTGGGCTGCCTGGGTTCCCTGGAGACCGGCATGGGTGAAGCTGAAGACGGCCACGGCTTCGAGGGAAAGCTTGATCACAGCCAATTACTCACAGATCCTGCCGAGGCCGCGGATTTCGTTGCCAAAACCAAGGTTGATGCCCTGGCCATCGCCATTGGAACCAGCCACGGTGCCTACAAATTCACCCGCAAGCCAACCGGTGAAGTTCTGGCGATCAGCCAAATTGCCAAGATCCATAAAGCCATCCCCAACACCCATCTGGTGATGCACGGCTCATCTTCCGTTCCCCAGGAATGGCTTGAGATGATCAATCAATACGGTGGTGCCATTCCTGAGACCTATGGAGTTCCTGTTGAAGAAATCCAGGAAGGCATACGCAATGGCGTTCGCAAGGTGAACATCGACACCGACAATCGCCTTGCCTTCACTGCAGCCGTTCGTGAAGCAGCTGCCGCTGATCCTGGCAATTTTGATCCACGTCACTTCAACAAGCCAGCCCGTAAATACATGAAGCAGGTATGCCTGGATCGTTACCAACAGTTCTGGTGTGCCGGTAATGCCAGCAAAATCAAGCAGCGCGATATCAACTATTACGCTGCTCTTTATGAGAAGGGTCAACTTGATCCCAAAACGGCTGTTGCCGCCTGAAACTGAGCTCATAGCTACAGCTTTTCATCAACTAAAAAAGGGGCCTTCCGGCCCCTTTTTTTAATCTCTATTACCGCTGCAAATATTGTCATCAACACAAGCATCAACGCAGCAGACTGAGTTGCCCGTTGCCACCATCGAGACGGGCTTGAGGCCCAATTGGCAAAGCCATGTTCGGAAAGCCATGGCCGATTGGCAGATCCATCACCAGGGGAACACCCAGATCACCAAGACGCTCTTCAAGAAGCTCAGCCATCGAAAAATCACCTCGAAGAATGTCATCCTCTTTCCAGGTGAAACGACCACAACCCACGCCAGCGAGTCCACGAAGCAATCCTGAACTGCGCCACTGGGTGAGCATCCGGTCGACTCGATAGGGAGCCTCGCCCACATCTTCAAGAACAAGAATCGCGCCCTGCAGTGAAGGGAACCAGGGTGTCCCGATGAGATGGGTGGCCACGGTCAGATTGGTCACAATCAAGGGCCCGCTAGCGATCCCTCCGGCGAGTCCCCGGCCTCGAAGTGGTTCCACAGGTCGCCCACTGATCAAATCCACCGTGCGTTGCCATTGCGCTTCAGGTCCAGCGGTGGAACCATGCACTGCCCCAAGTAAAACCGCGTTCCACTGAGCCATTAGCAAGGCGCTGGAGTCGGAAGATCCAAGGGGCCAGAAGGGGCGGGAGGGGAAGCGAAAACCAGCTGCAAGGACCCGGGCAGCCCCCCAACCAGCTCCGACATAGATCACGCCATCCAGGCTCGGATCCCGCCATGCCTGCTCCAGAGCATCCCGTCGCTGGGCATCGGTGCCGGAGAACCACTGCCACTGACCCCTGACTGTTTCCGGGATCTCCAGCGTCCATCCCTGCTGCGCACAGCGCTCAACGAGGGGACTGAAGTCCGTGGATGGATCGATCCAGGTGCCGGGGTTGAGCGCCCGTAATCGTGATCCCTGACCAAGCGGTGAAGGGGCCAAGGCCCTCAGCCGGTTAAGGCGCGAGACCGCCCGAATTGACCTGGCCGAGGCCAGGACTCCCGTTGCAGCCGCAAGTCCCAGGCCCAGCAGGGAGCGACGACGCATGCTCAGCCAAGCAGTGCCTGCAGGATCAAGCGTCCATCCAGGCCTCCGGTGACAGCATCACAGGCCCGCTCCGGATGGGGCATCAGTCCGAGCACATTGCCCGCCTTGTTGGTGATCCCGGCAATGTCGTGCACGGAACCGTTGGGATTGGCGGAATATCGCAACGCCACTGCGTCATCGTGCTCCAGCTGATGAAGGGTGCTTTCGCTGCATTGATAGCGACCTTCACCGTGGGCAATCGGCAGGCTGAGAGCATCACCACGGAGCTTGTTCTCAAGCCAGGGGGTGCGATTGCTCACCACGGTCAAGGCTGCATGCTCACAGATGAAATGAAGGTTGCGGTTTCTTGTCAGAGCACCGGGGAGCAAGCCGAGTTCGGTCAGAACCTGAAAACCGTTGCAGATCCCGAGGACACGTCCTCCACGTGCAGCGAAATCAAGCAGGGACTCCAGCACGGGGGCAAACCTGGCAATAGCGCCACAGCGGAGATAGTCCCCGTAACTGAAGCCCCCTGGCAGCACCACAGCATCAAGACCACTCAGGTCTCGCTCTTCATGCCAGAGGTAACGGGTGGCCATGCCAAGGCAGCCTTCTGTGGCCCAGCGCACATCCCGATCACAATTTGAGCCTGGGAAGATCACCACACCAATGCTCATGACGAAATCATCTCCAGGCTCCAGTTCTCAATCACGGGATTAGCCAGCAGACGATCACTGATCAACTCCAGGCGACGACGGGCTTCGCTCTCATCGGCAGCATCCAGTTCAAGCTCCACAGCCTTGCCGATGCGCAGCTTTTCAATTCCCTCAACACCCAGGCGAGCAGCGGCTGAGCGAGCCGCCTCCCCGGCTGGATCCAGCACCGAGGGGCGCAGACTCACCAGAACACGGGCTTGAAAACGGGGCACGATCTCCTGGCCTTGATTGGATTGTTAAATCTTGACAGCTCAAGGATCCAATTTCAGTGAGCCTCGCCAGCTTGAAAGAAGGCCATTTGCCTTCCCCAACTGAACTCGACCGTGCCACGTCTCTCTCGTGTGCTGTGTCTCAGCATCACAACACTTGCCTCAATCACAACAGTTCTCTCCCCTGCCAGCGCAATCGGCCAGCCCAGCCTGGCAACTGCTGAACTTGAATGCAGGCATGAGGCAGGTGACTGGCAGCCATGCCAGATGGGAATTGAGCGGATGGGCAATCGCTGGTGGCTCAACTTCTCCGATCAGCGGTTTAACTTTCAAAATGACGGCAAAGGCCGAATGACGATGCGGATCGGCAAAGATTCCGGCTGGAAACTTGTGCAGCCTCGCTGGGTGGCCGATCGCACCCTCTGCTGGAATGAAGTGTGTGCCCGCGGAGAGATTCCCCTCGACTGAATCCAGGCTGTGATTGATCTCCAGATCGCCCCCTGGCCAAAGCAATCAATCAACCACAGCCACAATCAACCACAGCCACAATCAACCACAACCACAATCAAGCAGGCGAAAATATGCAGACGAAGAACAAGCAACTGAAAATAACTGGGCAAAGAATGATTCAATTCATCAATAAATCACCCACCATCAACATCGATTATCGAGTCAAAATATTAAATCAAAGCCTTATATAAAATCATTGAATCAAAGCGTGGAATTACAGATTGAGATTACAGATTCAGACAACAGATTAAGATTGAGATTCAGATTGAGATTACAGATTCAGATTACTTTTTGAAAATTGTCGATCTTTCGAGTCTTAAGAGTTGCCTGACAATGCTTTTTCAGCATGACGAAAGCCAGCACCGCAGCCGCAGCGCTCCGTTCCAGGTGGAGAACTGATCAGGAAACCACCTCCGCTTAGATCGCCGTAATAATTCAACGTCAGGCCCCAGAGAACAGACAGCTGCTGCTCGGGGGCATACAGCGTGACTCCATCAGCCCTGCCGACCGGTGTGCCGCTGAAGTGGCCTGGTCGAACACGAATATGCAGCCAACCCTGGGCAGGGGAATCCTCGACAAGATCGAGATGCATGATGCCAGGAGTACCGGCAAAGACTGATTGCCTGCAGAGTTCTGCCGCCGCTGTGGAGGTGATCTGCAGGCAGCGGTTCATCTGGATGGCTCCCATTGACTCAACGCTCAACGATTGACCATGAGCAAAAAAACAAGCTAATCGATCTCTCCGAGCTAAAGATGATTCCAACCGCAAGCGGAGCCATGGTGGAGGAATCCAGGGGGTTACCCCGCTACCACCAAAGGATCATGGCGAGTTTCAAAGTCACGTTGATCAATGAGCATGAAGGGCTCAACCAGACCATTGATGTGCTCGAAGATCAATACATCCTCGATGCTGCAGAGGAGCAAGGTCTTGACATTCCCTATTCCTGCCGAGCTGGGGCCTGCTCCACCTGCGCGACCAAACTGACCAGTGGCAGCGTTGATCAGGTAGACCAGAATTTCCTGGACGATGACCAGATGGAGGCTGGATTTGTGCTTGCCTGCGTCGCTTACCCGCTGTCAGACTGCGTCATCAAGACCCATGCGGAAGAGGAACTGTATTGAGTTCCATGAACAACACTCAGGCAGGTGCCAAGAGATCGGCCATCTCCCATCAGCGGCGATGGGCCGGGCAGCCGCATCATGAGTACCTGATCTGAAGCAATGAATCTGCCTGTTCCAGGCCTGGGGGCAGCCCTGCTGATCGCATCCACCGCCCTGGCGCCTCGGCCACTTTCAAGTCTGCCGGCAAGCCTGCAGCCATTGGTCAAAGCCCTGCAGAAGCATGGATTCCGGATTCGTATCGAGCTTCCCCCTGTGAAGCTCTCCTATGGCCTCTATCAACCAAAGCAGCGAACGATCTGGGTTTCGCCCCTGGCTTTCGAACTTGGCATCGGTCGACAAACCTTTGTACATGAAGCAGTACACGCCGTGCAGAGTTGTTCAGATGGCGTGATGAAACCTCTGGGCTGGAAAGTTTCAACACCAGGGATTGTGATGTCCGAGATCAATCGCCGTCTGCAGAGCGGATATCCACTCAAATCCAGGGCCATTGAAAAGGAGGCCTTTGCAATCCAGGGGTTACCGGATGCGGAAGAAAGATTGATCAAAGCGTTGCGTGAACGCTGCCCTGTCAAAAGCAGCTGAGCCGTTGCACAGGTTTGCAACCTCAAGGGAGTCAGACGTCAGTGCTGAAAAGAGCTGAGCTGAGCAGGGTCAATCAGTGAGGGCAGTGCCTTGCTTACGATTGCTGCCGCAACAGCCCGGTCAGCCATCTCAGTGATTCAAAAGCAGCGTCGTCTCCTGTCCCTGATCAGGATCCTTGTGATCATTGCCCTGTTCGCGGCAGCGGTGTACCTGATTCAGCTCTATGGAGTGAGCCATCTACGTGCACAGGTGCACAGCATGGGGGTCTGGGCGCCACTGGGAATCATTCTGCTGCGCTTCATCAGCATCGTTATTCCTGCGCTCCCGAGCACGGCCTATTCATTGCTCGCTGGCGCTCTGCTGGGATTCCAGCAGGGGATTGTTGTGATCATTGTTGCTGATCTATTGGCTTGCTCCACGGCCTTCTTCCTTTCTCGACGCTATGGCCGCTCACTGGTGGAAAAACTTGTGGGGCAGCGATTCATGTTCAGAGTTGAAAAACTCAGCAAGCGTCATCTGGAGAAAAATTTCTTCCTGATGACAGGATTCCTGATGACCGGATTATTTGATTTCGTCTGCTACGGGGTTGGCCTCACAAACATTCGCTGGATTCGATTCGCACCTGCATTGGTGATCAGCATTGTCCTGTCTGATCCGCCAATTGTGGCCCTCGGAGCAGGTTTACTCGATGGCGGCAAAATCATTCTCGGCTTCGCCTTGATCGGGGTCCTCGGACTGGCCATCGTCACTGGACTTGTGCAGCAAAGGGGCAGACAGAAAGAGCTGATCTGAGCCCCTGCCCCTTGAATTCCCCTGGATTTCAGTCTGCTGAGTCTGCTTCTGAATCCTTTTTCACAAAGCGCATCAAACCCCAGCAGAGGCGTCCCTCACGACCACCCTCAATCCAATGGCCGAGTCCGGTCTCCATGCGGCTGAGGTAGTCGGGGCTGATTTTGGCGGCAAGCTCGTCATGGCGGCCCTTGAGTTCCTCCCGCACGCGGCTGTAATGCCTGACCAGCATCTCTGTCCGCTCAAGCCAGGCATCCCTGTACATCCCAGATGAATCAGCCCAGTCTCGATAGGACTCTGGACTGGCCAGATCAGCAAGGTGAATGCGATCGAGAATCGGCTGCAGCGCAGCAGGGTCAATGCCATCACAGGCCATCGGATCCGTCAGCACGAAAACTCCCCCTGGCTTGAGCAACCTGGAAACCTCCTGCATCACCCGGGGGCGATCACCGGAATGCAGGATGGCGTCCTGACTCCAAACAAGATCTGCGATTCCGTCAGCAAGGGGCACATCTTCAAAAGAAGCGTCATGGACGGTGATCTGGGAATCAAGCCCCTCTGAAGCATTGAGAGAACGATGTCGGGTGTTCTCCACGGCGGAGATATTGATGGCATGGACCGTCGCCTGCCATTGCTTGGCAATACGCCTGGCGGCACCTCCATAGCCTGAACCAAGGTCCACGACAGTGGCATTGGCCGACGGTTGACCAGCAAGGTCCATTAAGGCCTGAACTGTGCGTTGGCTTGCCTTGGCAATGGCCTCGTCTTCGGTTTTATAAAGACCTATATGTATATCTTCACCTCCCCAAGTCTCTGCGTAGAAGAGATCAGCATCACTGCTGTCGTAATAACTGGCTGCGACTGAAGCGGCTGAGGAAGATGAAGAAGGCATGAAAAATAGGTATCGCGATAAAATTCAGATCATTCCAATCATTCAGATCACCGCACAACAGGTGGATCCGCTGGATCATCTTCAAAGTGATAGGCCTTTTCAGCCACGTGTACGTAGAAGTCGGGGTCTTCATGGCCAAGCGTGTAATCACCAAATGTGGTGATCTTCTGGAATCCAACTTCACTCAACAGACGGCGGACATAGCTATGCCTGAGAGGGAACATATTGAGATGATAAGCACTGTTATCACTGAAAGAATAACGGAAACGCGCTAAACCCTCGTCAACGTATTCAGGCTCAACTTCTACGTCTTTACCGCAATACACCTTGCCCTTACCTGAGCGGGTCGCCACACCATTATCAAGCAATCGATCATAATTACGATGGTCAAGAATAAGAACACCGTTATGCTTCAACACGGCGTAATATTCTGCAAGTGACTTGCGGCGATCACGTTCAACGAACAGATGGGTAAAGGAGTTACCAAGACAGATCACGGCATCAAATTCACCATGGACGTCTCTATTGAGAAAACGCCAGTCAGCCTGAGTCGTGCGTAGAAGCTGATCCTTTTCACGAGCGTTGTGAAAAGCCCTGGCAAGCATATTTGGATTGCCATCAGAGCTCACAACATCAAAACCCTCCTGCAGCAGACGGATCGAATGAAAGCCCGTTCCTGTAGCTACATCTAGAACTGATTTCGCACCATGCTCCCTAAGGATCTTGATGAAGAAATCACCCTCAGCTTCAGCCCTCGCATCCCAATCAATCAGACGATCCCAGCGATCTGCAAACTGCTCAACATATTCCTGTTGATAGTGATCTGTTTCTCTTACGGATTCTGGTGCTTTGCCGAATTTCTGAACATCGTCTTGACATGATGAATGTGGATGCTGAGTTGAAGTCATACGCAACCAGTCCTTTTGAGTATTGAAGAAGTACTATGCCGTTATGATTTCAAGACAAATAAATAAGCCTGAAACGACATTGCACTGGAAAAGTTGAATATTTGGTTATTCAACCCCAAACACTTTAACATATCAATAACTTTTGCTGTCAGCAGATCATTTATTTCTCAAGAGCCTAAAAGCTCAAGAACAGTACATTTACCTCCAGATCCATACCTGGAACAGCGGTTCTGGCGAATTGGCCAGTGTTTGCAAATCACAATTCGGGCAGCAAATGATCAGTCCTGTTACGGCGTTGCATAGGCTGTGAGTCTGTGGATGTCGGACATGGCGCCTCTCATCGACATTGACAGCCTCTGGAAGGTGTTCGGCGAGCGTCCTGAGCTGGCCCTGGAAGAGCTCCTCAATGGTGCTGACGAGGACGAACTGCATGCCCGCACAGGAGCTCGGGCAGCTGTAAGGGACGTGTCCCTCTCGATTGAAGCGGGCGAGATCTTTGTGGTGATGGGCCTTTCCGGTTCAGGCAAATCAACCTTGCTGCGCATGATCAATGGTCTGATCCAACCCACGGCGGGAAGGCTGTCTATTTCCGGAAAATCATTTGATCAGCAATCTGCCGCTGAGATTCAGCAGCTCAGGCGCACATTGATGGCGATGGTGTTCCAATCCTTCGCCCTTTTTCCCCAACGCACGGCCCTTGAGAATGCCGCCTTCGGGCTCGAAGTGGCTGGTGTACCCCGCAGAGACAGACTGAATAAAGCACGATCAGCCCTGGAGAGCGTCGGTCTCGGCAGAGAAGTTGGCAAGTTTCCCCGCCAGCTTTCAGGGGGCATGCAACAGCGGGTGGGATTGGCCCGTGCCCTTGCCCTTGATCCGCCGATCCTGCTGATGGACGAAGCCTTCTCGGCACTTGATCCCTTGATCCGCAGGGACATGCAGGAACAATTGCTGCAACTGCAAAAGGACCACCCTCGGACGATCATTTTCATCTCCCATGATCTCGATGAAGCGGTGCGGCTGGGAGACCGCATCGCCCTGATGAAAAACGGCAGGGTGCTGCAATGCGGCACGGCAAAAAACCTGTTGCTGCATCCCGCAGATGAACAGGTTCGCCGCTTTTTCCGCGATGTGGATGCCTCCTCGGTGATCACAGTTGATGCCGTGGCGGAGATTCCCAGTTCCCACAACTGTGTCGTTAACGACAAAGGGATCCTGCAAGGCGTTCAAGGCCCTGACGGATCAATCATCCCTGCAGAGAATGGCCCCTTGCTCAGGGCTGGCACCACGATCCGCGATGCCATGGACACGGTGGCTTCTGCCGCGTACCCAGTTCCCGTTGTCGACGGCAACCAACGCTTGATTGGCCTGCTGGGTCCCCGCCGGCTGCTCAGATCCATGGTGATGGAATGAACATGAGTCTTATGAAACCACTTGCTCTGCTCAGTGCCGGCCCTGTGGGTGAGGGCATGGCCTCCATCGTTGAATGGCTTTTAAGGAATGCCGACCCCCTCTTTCAACTGATCAATGTTGTAGTGAATGGTCTGGCAGGAGCGTTGGAAGCGCTGTTGACCCTGCCATCCGCCTGGTTGCTGACACTGCTGATCAGCCTTGTTGCGGCCTGGAGGGTGAACTTCACCTTTGCCGTGTTCAGCCTTCTGGGCCTGAATCTTGTCTTGTTCATGGGCCTCTGGCAGCCGATGATCTCCACCCTGGGGCTGGTTTTGGCAGCATCGTTGCTGGCACTGCTGATCGGCATTCCAATTGGGATTTTTTCAGCACGAAAAACCAGCCTCTGGCTGATCACCAGGCCTGTGCTTGATCTGATGCAGACCATGCCGGCCTTTGTCTATTTGATTCCGGCGGTGATGTTTTTCAGCACAGGGCGGGTGCCCTCAACAATCGCCACACTGATCTTCTCGATGCCACCTGTGGTGAGACTGACCCACCTCGGGATCCGCCAGGTACCCGGGGATCTGATCGAAGCAGGCCGTGCCTTTGGTTGCACCAACAACCAGCTGCTCTGGAAGGTGCAATTGCCGAATGCTCTACCGACGCTGATGGCGGGGGTGAATCAAACGATCATGCTGGCCCTGTCCATGGTGGTGATCTCATCAATGATTGGCGGTGGCGGCCTGGGGGATGTGGTGCTGCGGGGAATTCAGCAGCTGGATGTGGGTATCGGCTTTGAGGGGGGCCTGGCTGTGGTGATCCTTGCCGTGATCCTCGATCGCCTCACCCAGAGCCTGGCCGGGAGCCAACAGAGCCATGGATCCCTCAATCAACGCCTGCGTGATCTTCGCGATCTCTGGAGCCAATCATGAGCGAAAACAGGATCTGGCGGCGCAGAGCCGCAATGGTGATCGGAGTTCTGATTGCGGGACTGTCCTTCTACAGCGTTGTGAGACTGAGCTCAGCAGGCCTGTCCGGCGACACTGACTCCAGGGATGGACCAACCAATTTGGAAGGTCAATCCTCACCGCTGCAGCGGGATTCGACTGAGACTATCCGGATTGGCTGGTCTGCCTGGGCTGATGCGGAAGTGGTGAGCCTGATGGCCAAGGCGCTGATTGAAAATCACTACAACAAGCCTGTCGATCTGGTGATGGCGGATATCGGCATCCAGTACGAAGCGGTGGCACGGGGGGATCTTGATCTGATGTTGATGGCCTGGTTACCGAAAACCCATAAGGACTACTGGAGCACGGTCTGGGATCGTGTCATCGACCTGGGTCCGATGTACTCCGGCCGATTGGGTTGGGTTGTGCCTGATTACGTCCCCGAACAGAAAGTGGCCTCCCTCTCAAACCTTGCAGAAGCCAAGGTCGCCAAGGGATTCAAGAACAGAATTCAGGGAATTGACCCGGGCTCCGGTCTGATGCAGATGTCCCAGGCCGCCATGAAGGACTACAAGCTTGTGGAGATGAAGCTCGTCTCCGCAAGCGGTGCTGCGATGACAGCCGTGCTGGATAAATCAATCCGTGAACAGGAATGGGTGGTGGTAACGGGGTGGACACCCCATTGGATGTTTGCCCGTTATCCACTGCGATTCCTCCAAGATCCCAAGGGTGTCTTCGGAGGCCGTGAAGGGATCCATGCCTTGGCAAGGATGGGGCTTGATCAGGATCACCCCAAGGTGGTGAACCTGCTTTCACGCTTTCGTCTCCGTGACCAGGAACTTTCAGCACTGCTGTTGGATGCTGACAAAACCTCACCGGAACAGGCTGTTAGCAATTATCTGAGCAGGAATAAAACCAGAGTGACGTACTGGGTCACTGGAGCGATCGCCGAACCATAAGATCAAGTCTTGACTTGGCAGATCAATCCAGGGATTCAGCTGCACCTGTAGGCAGTCAAGAACAGGGCATGCACCGCTGAGGCAAGATCCGTTGTGTAGAGATCCTTTAAGTCGAGAAATGATGAGCACAGACTGCTCGATTTAAATCAGTGATATAGATTTTAGATGCCAAGCTGCAAGGTTCCCATGCCAGTTAAAGCTGCAATTCATGCAGCCAGGCTGACACAGCGTCAACACAGGAGTCAGTGGATTCATAGGGCAGCACATTCCGCCCCGGGATGCAGATGGAGCGGGCACCAGGAATCATTGTCTGATAGATGAGTGCACGCTGATCAGCAGCATCCGCTCGCGCTACCCGTGAAATGCCACTTGCCCGCTCTCCAAAGAGTGCAAGCACAGGAATACTGATCGATTGAAGTTGAGGATGATAGTTTCGCCGCCAGAATCCTGAAAGGAAAGAAAATACTGCCCAGCGGTTACGCATCGGCCGCGCTCCAGATTCGAGAGTATCGAGCCATTCAGAATCAATATCCTCAGCTTCCGCGAAGAGCTCACGTTTCGAGAAAGAAAAGAGGAAGGCCCGTCGACGTGCCCACAAATAAAAAGCACTACCCAAGGGGCCCCTGAACAACAAAGTCCAAAGCATTGAACTCAGGATTGGATTAGCGTCCTGGCCCATCACCTTCCAACCTGGCGGACCAATCATGATCAGGCCAGCAACAAGCTCAGGAGTTTGTTTAGTAACTTCAAGGGCAACTGGCAGTGCCGCACCCTGAACCATCAACACAACAGGCCTGCTGATGTGATCAGCCAACAGCTCAAGCAAGGGTTCAGCCCAAAGGGAAGGGGTGAGTTGTTTAAAAGGTTGACTGGATTGACCACAACCCCAGAGGTCGGGAAGAATCAATGGGTACGTCTGCCCGAGGGAAAACCAGCGCGCCAAAAAACGATCCCAGAAATGGGAGGAGAGTCCCACACCGATCGGATGAATCGCCAGAATCGGTATTGAAGCTGATGAGAGTTCACCATAGATCCTGACATTACAAATACAAAGATCCTTGGCAATTCGCAGAGTGGTATAGGGTTGAACCATCATGCCTACTAAGTGATTGAAGCCACCCAAACGACTTCACTCAGGAGAAGATCAGAGATTCGAGCGTACCAAAACTAAATAGTCTTAACAAAAGATATCTAATCTGCTTTTGAATTGATTTCTTGAGATTGATCGATCCCTTGCATGTCGTCTCCAGTCTCACCAAGATCAATTTCCAGGGCAGCTTGCTTATGAGTGATGTTGCCATCAAAGCGAATGACCCACTCCTGAACTTTTACGTTATGTTCAGTCATCAGAACTGCCAAGTGCAAGTTTATTAATACTAGCAGAGTAATCAATGGGCATATTCAGTGCAACAGGCAAAGCATCTGCCTGTCAAGCAAGACCAAGGATCAGCTTCACTCAATGGAAAACCAGAAACCATCCCTAACAGTGTCGATCCTGGAGCACCAGCCAGAATCAAGTCCGATGAAATAAGAGCGCGATTTGCAGAGGTCCACACCCCTGACCTAAGCCCCTCAGCCCCCTAAGACAGATGCTGCATCGCATGCCTCTGAAGACTGATACTCAGCCAAGAGGACCTGCCAACAACTCATCCTGAAATTCAGAGGACACAGTCGCTAGATTGAATCATGATCAAACTTCTGCTCAACGCCCTCTGGTTCGTACTCGGTGGGCTTGTGATGGGTCTTGGCTGGTGGCTTGCCGGCTTAATTGCAGCCGTGAGCATTGTGGGGTTGCCATGGGCAAGATCCTGTTTCGTGATCGGTAAATTCGCTTTCTGGCCCTTCGGCTATCAAGCTGTAAGCCGAAAAGAATTGACGGGTACTTTTGATCTGGGCACTGGCCCACTAGGCCTGATCGGCAATGTGATCTGGTTCCTGCTGGCTGGTTGGTGGCTGGCCATCGGTCACCTCACGTCAGCCCTTGCCTGCTTCGTAACAATCATTGGCATTCCTTTTGGAATCCAGCACATCAAACTGGCCCTGATCGCCCTAGCACCGGTGGGGATGAAGGTCGTGCCAAATGAGCTTAACTAGAATGAGTTAATGAATAGCAACGGCAGCAGGTGAGTGGTGTTTTTATCCGAATAATTAAGAGTTGATATTGGCAACGGGGATTCGCTGGTTCAAGACGGTTTGAATTGATGTCGCCGCTGCACAAGAGGATTGAGCTTCAAAGTATCGAACGCAGCAGATCGTGCGGCGGTGTGATTCTGGTTAGGCCTCTGGGGCCCGAGCTCGTTCTCGCTGTTGGCGATCTTTGGGGGTTGCAGCTCCTCAATATGTGGAGTGTATGCAGGTATCTCCGCGGAGGCAGCCGCTGAAAAAGAATTGATCGCCTCTGACTGAGCCAACTCCAACCACACAGGGTTGGGGAGCGCTGTCTGCAGGGCTCCTTGGAGAAGATGGCTGGCAGCATCAGAGCGTTCCACGCCATAGATCGAGCAGTAATAATCGAGCCAGGCCACCAGTTCAGGCTCCAACATGATCTCAATGGTTTCAGCCATGGCGGTGAAGGATGCGATTTCTTCTTTGTAGCTCATCGCGCCATGATCAGTGCTTTCGAAAGCCAATCAAGACAATCAGTTGCATTGTTGCTTGATTACAGAACTCACAGACCTGAGGTCTGCATGAAAATCACAGAAGATGGTGCTGATTACCGATGCATAAAAGACACTAACCCAAGCCATGGGTTTTTGCCCTCAGCGAGAAGAGTCTCTACCTCGTGAGCGTCGAAGCCAGGGATAAGGGAATGAAATACAGGCAATATTGCTCAGCAATAGCTGTCCCTGACCCTAGGTAAAATCAAATGAATCAGCGTCTTAGCATTTAGCCATAGGCTAATCAGTTAGCTCAACAAGGAGAATGAGAGGATGCATATCAAAAGTTGTTCAGGACAAACCCTATGACAATCTTGAAGAGATGCGCAACAGGACATAAATAAAACCAGCTTGCGCATGAGCCGGAATGAATAGAATCGCTTAAAGCCCCTTGGTTAGCAGGCCAAAGACATTAATATTATAGGCAAAGATTACGATTGGAACAATAAGCAGGAACCAGGAAATGTATTGGGCACGAAATTGGCGGAGCTCCTTCATCTCCGATTCAAAGCCATTGGCTTCAGCATTGACTGACATTGGAATCACCAAAAAGGAACCAGTTAGTAATCTTCCCCCAAGAAGGAACACCAGAAGCCGGCACGCAACTGAAATGAACAATGGCGTGACAAATGTTTCACGCCAAAGTGACAAATCTCACTGGCAACCGTTGAATGCAGAGTGATATTGGAATCAATCGGTCCTAATGCCTTAATAAAGTGGAGAAAAGAAATCAACCGAAGGAATCTATCGAGTTAACAAATCAGAGGGATCAAAAGCAAAGTTGGTTATGATATTCAATGAGGTAGTTGATTAAACTCTTAGCAATTAGCGATCAGTTCAGTAAAAAAGCGAGTGGTGTTTATCGAAAGACAAGCTGTAAGCGTGTTTTCGGATAGTCATGAATCGCTCTGAGCAGAATCTCCAGGTGCTGAGGTTGCCTCAGGCAACCTGATTCCAGTGGTGTCTTGAACTTGTTTGAGCAAAGCAGCTAGGGAAAGACCAACGTGGCCTTCTCTCTCTCCAACCAAGGTCAGTTCATCCACCTCAAGGTGAGGAACTGTGCCGCTGAGTGTCGAGAGCAGACTTTCCAGCTTTTGCAGCAGAAAGATGCGCTTTGCATCATGGCCAGATCGCTTCAGGGATTCGACAAGATCACGCAAACCCTCTGCCTGGGATCGGCCCTGCTCGACGATGCTGGCAGCAGCACCCTTAGCTTCAGCGATCGCCTTTTGGCTGTTGGCCTCAGCTGGTGCAATCACATCAGCCTGCAATTGCTGGGTCACCTGCTTGATCCGTTCCTCCTGAACTGGCAGTTCGGCCTCGGCTCGGGCCAGCTCAGCACCAACCTCTGCATTCACTTCAGCAACAATCGCTTCACGACGTGTAAGAGCGTTCTTGATGCGCTTCTGTGAATCTGCGGTAGCCACAGCAAGGTCCTTGTCAAGACATCGCAGGGTAGTGATACGGTGATTCTCAGCCTGTTTCACAGCGGATTGAGAGGTTGCTTCAGCCTCGGCGATCCGAGAATCACGTCGCAGCTCAACCTGCTGTTTGCGACCTATGGAATCAAGGTAACGAACATCGTCTGAGATGTTCTGGATCTGGAGGGTATCGAGAACGAGACCAAGCTTCTGCAAATCTTCCTCCGCTTCATCAAGCAGAGTTCGGGCGAAAGTGATCTTGTCTTCGTTCAATTGCTCCGGAGTGAGGCTGGCCATCACCCCTCGCAAGTTGCCTTCAAGGGTCTCCTTGGCAATCCTCTGGATCTGCTCCTGAGATTTACCCAGCAAACGCTCAATGGCATTGTGTATTCCAGGTTCATTTCCTGAGACCTTGATGTTGGCAACACCGGTGACATTCAGCGGCACACCGCCCTTTGAGTAAGCGTTATCAACCTTCAGGTCGATGATCATATTGCTGAGGTCCATACGCATCACCTCCTCAAACACGGGCAGACGAATACTGCTGCCCCCCTTGACGAGTCGATAGCCAACGGTCTCTCCAGAGCTGGTGACGGTGCGCAAGCCAGCAAAGATCAGAACTTCACTGGGTTGACAGATGTAATAGAGCCTTTTGAGAACCATGGCAAAGGCAGAACCGGCAGCAACGGCGGTGATACCAACAGAAAAGAAGATGCCGATCATGATTGATCTCCTGATGAGTTAAGTGTGCCGAGAACATCGATGCCGAGAGTGTCACGGACCTGTTCAAGGAATTGTTTGACGACGTTTGGATAGAGAGACATGAGTCCAGCAAGGCTTGCTGAGCCGTTGCCATCAACGGCGGTGATGCGCTTGAGATGCAGTTGCCTAGGCAGGCTGGCGGCTTGATGCAGAACCATCTCGATCTGCTGAAGAAGGAAGACAACCTCAGCCTCATCGCCAGCTTCCTCCCAGACTTGGGTCAAAAGGTTGTTCACCAGGGCACTCGCCTTGGCATCCTCTGCTGTAGCGGCAGCGTTGCCACGTGCTTTGAGCTCGAGGGCCTTCTGCTGGGCCTGGGCCGGCAGCACCTCCTCGACGCGAAGGCGAAGCCGCTCCAACTCTGCTCTGACCAGTTGAAGCTGCTGCTGTGACTTTGCCCTGGCTTCAAGGGCGGCGGCTTCGGTGCGTTGTTCCTCCGATCGCGAAACCCTCTCCATCACAGCGACCTGAGTACGCACGTCATTTTCCTTTTCAAGAATGGTTGTGTCTGATTCCGTTCTGGCAACTTCAGCGATCTGTTGCATTTCAGCCTCAATACGCTCGGCCTGACCAATGGCCTCAGCTTCAGCGATCTCTGCATCACGAACGATCAAAGCGATTCTGCGTCTACTGATTGATTTGAGATAATCAACATCATCAAAGACACTCTGAATCTTCAAAGTATCGAGTTGTAAACCTAGACGTTCTAGATCTTCTTCAACATCGCTGGCAATCTGTTCAGCAAATCGCAGGCGGTCTTCGTTGACCTGTTCAGGGGTGAGTTGAGCCACCACGCTGCGCAAATTACCCTCCAGGTTCTCCTGGGCAACCTGGATCATCTCGCGTCGATCCCTGCCCAGAAAACGTTCAATGGCATTGCCAACCACTTCAGGATTCGTGCTCACCTTGACATTGGCAATGGCCTGAATGCTTAAGGGAGTTCCACCCTTGGCATAGGCATTAGATACTTCAACCAAGACGGGAAGCACTGCCACATCCATTCTTCTGGCGGTTTCAAGAATTGGTTTAACGAGAGTCCAGCCACCAAACACAACCCGATAGCCTTGCCTGTCGCCTCTGTGATTCGTGGAGCTTGAGCCAGTTACAACAAGGATTTCATTAGGCCTACAGATACGGATCAACCACTTGCTGAGGATCATCAGAAAGATGAGAAAGGCTAGAACTGCAGCACTGACACCAAAAACAGTTTGATCAATAGGCCGTGATGGACCGGAATTTGCCAGCAACGGCTCGGAAGACAGAGAAAAGCCTTGCTTATGGGTATCTGCCTGAATGGTTGAGGTCTTGTTCATGGGATTGACAATGAATTAATTCTAGAACGGATACAGGTGATACTGGGAAGGGAAAGTTTCAGAAGCCCGATCAGTTGACAGTGGAATCATGATTGGTCAGCTGATCAGCGTGCATAACTTTAAGATTATTGGCAGAAATGCTGATCACAACGATCTGATCACCAATCTGGAGCGGTCCGGAAAGGCTGAAGGCCGTACGTCGAATCAAACTGCCCTTCACCTGTAACTCGACACTTCCGCGCTGGCCAGCCTCCATCGGCAATTTTACAGTGCCAATCTGACCTATCAGATCATTCTGACGAACAAGACTGTCAACATCACGCCTGGAGAGAGACGTCATCGCCTTGTAAGCAAGAAAACCAATGACAAGACCAGTTGCGCCAGCAAGGACAATTGAGAACAGCCCATAAAGGCCTGGGACGATGAGCTGCAGCAACAAGCCACTCAGCCCAAAGAAGCAGAGTCCGAATGACCAGAATCTGGTACTGAGCAGCAAGCCAAGGGGGAGGTCTGATAAAGGCAGATCTGCCAAGTCTGCCTCTGCTGAATCAGGGACAGAGTCAAGATCGCCAGCATCTGAAGAAAAGATGGCAAGCAGGATCAATAGACCACCGCCAAGAAAACAGAAGACATAGGTGGCAGTCATGTGGCAGTGCTGGTATCAGGTAGAAAAGAAATCCTGATAGTGGCAGGATAAGCACCTCTGTGCTGCAAGCAAGGGCATAGCCCACAGCCAATTGTTCTGTCGCGGGTTGTTGAGGTGGAGGCCAAGCTGTAAGTGTTCAAAAAATTAAACAGTTAAAGTCGTTTAAAAATGGCGTATTATCTGTAAAGGAGAAATCAATGATCAAACGAGATCATCAATCGCCGCTTCTCAACTGAGAGTTCATAGGTAGGGTTGCTGACAATAATCGGAGCATCCTCAATATGCTTGCTAGGTTTAAGAGGTCGAAATCCATAGTGTTTGAATCTTACATGACCCAACCAATCAACTGAAATAGGTCTAATCGGTCGAATCATGGATTTAAGGTAAGGCAATGTTCTAAACGTATTCAGCACCACAGGTGAATAAGGTGAACTACCCTGTATTGAGATCTCATCCAACTGATTAAAACCATAGCCCTCATGGCGTACCTGCTGAACTATGGACTCTACATAATAACGATTTAGTGATTCCTGGCTCGAATAAGCATTTGCATAAGCAAAAGATGTGAAAATACATGCCCAGGCAGATGCTGAAACAATCATGAGGAGCATAAAATCAAAAAAATATTTCATAATCGGATGCCGATTATTCTCCAGACCACCAGGCAAGAGAATGCCTCGTGTGGCGCAAAGGGCACTACTCACCATAAAGGCGCCAACACCAATGAACGTACGCGGGGGGAAGACAGGCCTTGCAAGGATCAAACCAACGCCATAGGAAAAAGCAAAGACGAGGAACAACGAGATTAGAAGAGCTGTTAAATAGAAAAGAAGCTGCAGATTCCATTTAGGACGAACATGATGTGCCTGTACAGAGATGCAGCTGGAGAGTGCCGAGCTCAGCCCTGCAACAACAAGAAAAACCAGGAACAATTGCCCAAAAGAACTATGGGCCCATTGATCATAAATGAGACGTAGGTAGGAATACGAATTACTCAGGAGTGCCTGGGGCCAATTATTAAAAGCTGCAATCGCTGAATAGTTCTTTGTATATGGCTCAAGGGTAACATTAGGTAAAACAACGAACTTATAGACAAGAAAAGAGATCAGTTGACAAAGAAGCAATTGAAAAAATAGCTTTATTCTGATGCCTCGATGTTCTCGAGGTAAGAGCAGCAGATTGGGGGCCCTAGGGAGAGGGCCATGAGATTGAAGTAAAGGTACTGGCAACAAAATGCTAAACAAAACAAGTATCCATAATGCTGTATTAGCAGGTTGATACATCGAGATTGAACCAAGAGAAAGGATTATTGCCAGCAAGAAAGCATACAAAGAAGACTTTATAACAAGTGTATAGGCAGCAGAAATCGCTAGAAAAACAGCTAAACACATCAAGGGGGCATCATAAGAATAGGAGAGATTCTCGATATAATAAGGCTGGCCAAACATAAATATTGCAGCCAATCCACCAGCCCAGACCTTCTGGTTAGAGAAGATCCTACAGATCAAAAGGCTGCTAAATCCTATGATGGGAATGCAGAGTAAAGTCCCAAGAGGACTTGTCAGCGTTGAATGTGCAGAATCAAAGCTCAACATTCGGTAAATAAATTCGGCGAATGGTCGCCCGTCTCCCGTCCATTCATAACTCCCCTTGATGGAGCGGCCAAAATCATCAAAGTATAAAGGCACCATCAATATGATTGGCATCACAATCACAATCGCGGTAACAGAAGCAAAGAGAAGCTGTCTTCTCTCAATTTCATTGATAAAGAACAGACCTCTACGTTTCATGGAGGACTAATTCAGTGTAGGTTGAGAGACTAGCATGTGATGTGAACGGGATTTTGTTTGGCAGGACAGATATTCCAGGCATGCAATCATACAGAGGCCAGGCTAATTCTTGAACTTGACAATTAGGCTACGATCAACAATAGAAAGATCGTAGAGTGGATCTGAAAAGATAGTTTCTCCTTGCTGAATAGGTTTATGGCGCTTAAGTTTAATCAATCCATAATGGCGAAGCCTTATATGAGCCCACCAATTGGATTTGATGGGTTGGATAAAAGAGTCTAGGTAGGGAAGAGTTCTGAATGTATTCAACGTTACAGGAGAATATGGTGATTGCCCATGCACCATGACGCCAGCGATATCCTGATAGCCATAGCCATTATCTCGGATCTGGCTGACGATAGAGGAAAGGTAAAATTCATTTAGCCTTTGCTGACTTAAGTAGGCATTGGAATATGCAAAAAGGATATAAACACAAGCCCATACTGTAGCCATTAAAGAAATGGAAACAATCAAATCTCTTATAGACCTGGAAACACGGTAAGCAGAATTAAAGCCAATATCAAAGCGCAAATCACGTGATACAGACAATGATATACAAGCCATAAAAACGCCAATTCCGATAAATGTTCTTGGATGAAAGACTGGATCAGCAAGGATTAAGCCAACACCATAGGAGAGTATAAATACAAATATCAAGACAGAGATTGTTAGCGCGAATGAGAGCATAGATGACCATTGTGCGCTTATCCGAGAATGCTTATTTCGACGATAATAAATTGATTGTAAGGACGCTAGAAGCATAAATATCAGTAGAAAAAGAAAAAAGACAATTCCAAATTTAGTATGAGCCCAATCATGAGACAAGACCCTCAGGTAAGTAATAATATTATCAACTACAGTGTTTGGAAGATCAGGAAGATTAGGCATTGGCGCATGCTTGGCAGCATAGACCTTTAATCGAACATTCCCAAGCACAATAATCTTATAAATAAGCAGGCTTAGGAACTGACAAACAACCATAGAAAAAACAATATTTATGCTTCTAGTCCTTGTGAGGAAATGTGGAAAGCGCCAAACAGATATCGAGGCAAGTGAGAATTGAGGTTCAGCATGATTAGATGATCTGAGCAAAACAAAAAGGACAACAGGTATCCACAAAGCAACATTGGCTGGTTGATATAAAGAAAGCGAGCATATAGAGAGGAATACAGCCAAGAGAGCCCCCAAATAATTGTGGATATATACAATTAAATAAGCTGCACAGAGACTTAGAAGTATTGCAAAAACCATAAATGGGGAATCAAAGGAATATGAGAGGTTCTCAATAAAGTATGGTTGGATAAATATAAATACAGCAGCCATTGCTGCAGCCCATGGCTTGCGATGGTCGAAAATTTTACAGATCAATAGACTTGAAAGACAAATGCCTGGAATACAGAGGAGTGTACCTAAAGGACTCGTAAGAACAGTACCCGGTGAATCAAAAATCCCTATTCTGTAAATCAATTCAGCCAGCGGCCTTCCATCAGAAACCCAGTCAAAAGAACCTCTAAGAGACCGTTGAAAATCATCCATATACATTGGCACCATCAAGGAAATCGGGATGGCTGCCAGCAACCCTATAAATCCTGAGGCGATAAGCTGACTTTTTTCTACACTGGTGAAACTGATAAGCCTTTTACCCTTCATATCAAAAGGCCTTGAATACAACAGCTAAAGGGAATGATTAATAATATAAGGCCTCTCGGCGGTAAAAGCTAGGGATTCTTCCATCAAGAGGCAGAGGAAAAGCATTTTGATTGATTACAACTAAAAATATGGTTAGTCATAGCGTTTACAAAACGAGTCTACTTCATCTGTTTGTATTTTTAGTTGCCTTGCGATCATTTGCTTGATCTCTAGTTCTGGAAAAATTGCAGGTTTATGTCTTTGAGCTGAAATCAACTTGCGACACTCCCATCGTTTGTCAAAAGCGCTGCAACCAAAGAGGGTAGCGAGAACAATCGTGATTAAAGGAAAGGTTCTTATGCTTCGACGGAGTGAGTTGGAAGAAATAACATTGATCATGTGGGGAAATGGAGATTAGGCTTGTACGGACAGTGGAAATGTTGATGTTATTTTTTAAATTATAGGCGATCTGAAAAGATTCAGAACTCAGGAGGGGTAGTCAATAGGGTGTGTCTTTGAATGCTCAAATCAGAATGAATAGTATTTCAGTCTAAATCTCATAGAAGCTGAAAAGGGGAGAGGGGGCTTAGCAGAAGAAATGAGTCTAGTATTGAGGGATTAGTTGAAGTAAAATACCGTTATTGTGGTTTTTTTCTTTTGTTGAATCGAACAAACAAAGTATTATCATCGACATAGAGATTATAGACAGGATCAGAGGATATAAGATTCTGCTCATTAACATTGTTGAAGTCTGTCATTGTGATTTGATTGAATCCATAACTCATCAACTTAAGATTAGGCCAATACCAACTTAATGGTGCAATTCGTCCGTGGTTTTTTAATACTGGTAATGTCCTAAATGTATTTAATGCGACTGGTGAGCGCGGAGACTTTCCCTTTATAGCTAACTTATCTATATCATATGGACCATAGCCCTTCTGACGAACTTCCTGGGCAATTGAGCCTAGATAATAATCATTAAGGTTCTGCTGACTTGCATAGGCATTGGCATATGCAAATAGAATATAGACACAAGCCCAGGCTGCCGCAAAAGAGCTAACAACAACTAATAGGTCCTTCCCGAATCTAAGCGTAGGTGCATAGATAAATTGGGAATCATTTAAATTAGTATAACGTGTTGCCAACAAAGCAATTGAGGCCATATAAACACCAATACCTGTAAATGCCCTGGGATCAAAGACAGGCTCCTCTAATATCAAAGCCAAACCATATGAGAAGGCAAGTATCGATAAAGCTGCTATAAATCTGAATAAGATTACAAGGATAGGACCTGATCTTGATTTATTCTTGTCTAAACTACGATTGATTAATTGTGAGTCAAAAGAAGCTGCAAATATGGAAATAATAAGGAAGCCGCCAAAGGCAAGACCAAATTTACCATCCCAGTCTTTAAGAACATCATTAACAAAGAGTCCTACATTGCCAATAATTGTGATTGGAAGCATAAAAAATGAAGGTGTAGAGCCATGCTCTAATGCATAATCAAGAAGCCCAGAATTAGGTAAAACGAAAAATTTATATATAAGCAATGCGAAAAACAAACAGAAGAATAAACTTCTAATGATTTGAATATTAGTACGTCGTATTAGGTTAGAGGCACTTGATTCTTGCTGATAAGCACCGATTTCAGCGGGCTTGTCTGACAGAGGAATTCGAAATAGGCAAAAGAGGAGAACGGGGATCCAAACAGCAGAATTAGCTGCTTGATAGAGTGATAATGAACATACGGCTAAAAATACAGCAGCAAACGATGCCCATTTTGAACAAAAAGATACAATCAGATAGGCAGCGCACAGACTAAAGAATACTGCCAGCACCATCATTGGTGAATCAAATGAGAAAGAAAGATTCTCGATAAAATATGGAGAGGAAAATAATAAAATAGCTGCTAAAGCCCCTCCCCAAATTTTGCGATGATCGAAAATTCTACAAAGCAATAAACTACTAAAACTTATCCCCGGTATACAAAGCAACATTCCAAGTGGACTTGTTAGTACAACTTGTGGTGATCCAAAACTTATTAGACGATAGATTAACTCTGCTATCGGTCTACCATCGCCAGACCAATAATACTGACCGTTAATAGCACGTTCGAAGTCATCCTGGTATAACGGCACCATCAAGCAAATTGGAATTGCGATCAGTATTGCGGAGATTGTAGCGGCAATAAGTTGATTCTTTTCGTTATTAGAAATAAGCAATAGTGACCTTGCTGTCATGAAGCAAATGAAAGCTTTCTATTCATCTCAAACTTAACATAGACAAGGGTGCGATGACAATTAAACCAAAACAATTGAAATGTACATTTCATAAGCAAGAATACAAGTGTGACCAAACGGCTGGACATGTGTAAAATATTATACATTAACTATCGGTGTTTATTTTGGGTTTCAATGGCTGCCTAAATTTTATAATTAGAGATTTATCACTCGTGAAAAGATCAAAGAATTTATCTGATGAGATTGACTTAAAATCTTTCTTGACTACATACCCATTCTTTAGTTCTGTGAATCCATAATGCATGAGCATATTTTTTCCTTCCATACCAATTGACCAGTCTGAGACGGGTCGGATCAGTGATCTGAGATAAGGTAATGTCCGAAAGGTATTAACAACAGATGGATCATAAGGTCCATGACCAATGATCTCAACAATATTTATGTCGTCGTTACCGTATCCCTTATTTCGAATCTCTTGCACTATAGATCCTAAAAAGTAATTATTCAGTTTCTGTTGCTTAGAATAGGCATTTGAGAAGGCAAATAAGTTGTAGATGCATGCCCAGGCGGCTGCCGATATAACCATAAGAACAACAAAATTCCTTATATTATTATAATTTAATCCGCAACGAAATGTATCAATAATAAATTCTGAGTCACGAGTTGCAATCATTGAGATGCTGGCCATAAAAACCCCTATACCTATAAATGTACGCGGTTCAAATACGGGATTAGTAAGGATTAGTGGCAGGCCATAGGAAAACAAGAAAACAATGACGACAAATAATAGGGACGTGACTAAAGACAACGCAGAAACCAGATCATTTCTATGTAGTGCCAATTTAAAATCAAAAGCCCTAGATGAAATCAAGACCGCATAGATTGAAGTTGTCAATAAAAAGATTAAAAATACTGTACCAAAGTTTGTATTCTGCCAATCGGCATAAAACCTAAGCAGGTAATCCTCTATATTTGTGAATAAAGTAAATGGAAGGTCAATTAAATGAGGCAGCGCAGAATGCTGCCTCGCATAACGGTTTAAATAGATATTATTTAGTACTATAAATCGATATGCGGCCAAAGAAATGAATTGAGAAAGTAACAATGATGGCAATAGATAGAGATAGGGCCTTTTTAATACTCTGGCAATGCTTAGCGGAGATTCTTCCTGCAGCTTTTTATTGCTAACGGTTGGAAAGATTGCTGCTAACAACACAGGGATCCACATAGCAGAATTAGCCGCCTGGTATAATGATAAGCAACAAACTTGTAGGAAAATTGATGCAAGAAAAGCTTTTCGTCTACGTACACAAACAATTAGATAGGCGGAACAAAGGCTAAAGAATATCGCTAATACCATCATTGGTGAATCAAATGAGAATGATAAGTTTGCCAGGAAATATGGTTGGCCAAACAAAAATATTGCGGCCAAAGCAGCAGCCCATATTTTTTGATTTCTAAATATCTTGCAAAGTAGAACACTAGAAAAGCAAATGCCAGGTATGCATAAAAGCATTCCGAGTGGACTGGTTAACGATAAACTTGCTGAATCAAACCCCATTGAGCGGTAGATGAACTCTGCCAATGGACGACCATCCTTCGACCACTTGTAGGATCCGGTAACAGCTCGGAGAAAATCATCAAGATACATCGGAACCATCAGAATGATGGGGATGGCAATTAGAATTGCAGCAAAAGCAGCAGCTGTCAGTTGCCTTTTGTCAATATCGCTAATCGTAAACAAAGGATTTCTGTCTGACGTGGTCATCAAAAAGATCAACTCAATACGTTTACAATACTCTACAAGCTACCTAGGCCAAGGCTACGAACCGCAGGCTAGGCTGCAGCTCATGGGTCTAAATGCCAACAGAAACTAGAGGTTATTGGTGCCATTTTCTATATTGAATATCATCGGCTATGGTTCAGCCCTTTGATACTCTGAAAATTGACTGCTCAGCAAGACAGAGAAAATGCCTAGCCAGTTTAAATTGAAAAGATTTAACACAAAAGTCAAAGCAGCGACAACATCTGGCTAAATACTAAATTGGAAAAGATGCTTTTATCAGTATGAAGCACAAGGCAATCTCTAGGCTGTTGATTGGGAATGAATCAGCTGAAAGTTTCATGACATCAGCCATCCTAAAACAAATCATTACTCTATCAAATGCTGCCCTTGTATCAGTTGTTCTATTAATGAGCACTGCCACAGCCACCAGCGCCCATCACCACAATCACTGGCATCGATGGGAACGCCAGCAACGACGTTTGTACAATCGAGATATTCGACGTGCTTACCACTGGCAGAACAATCATCATTATTGGCGCCCATACGACTATGGCTATAGAAGAAACTTCGACTATGATCCAATCATGCCTCCAGGCATGGAGATTGGCCCAAATGGTGTCCACATCAACTTCTGATTGTGCTATTGGCTCAACTAAATATTGGCCTTCATTCTCGAAAGAATGGAGCTAGTGCTCAGTTCAGTGAAAGCTTACAAATACAATTTGAATTGTTAATCAGGCACATCCTCTACCTCTCCTTCCATGAATAGCTTCAATCTATAGCTTAAATCAATAGCTTAATCCTCAGCTGCCTTCAAAACCATCCTTCAAATCAATGCTTGTGAGCCATAATGCTCATGCCTTGGATCAACCTTAATCTAAGCAAGCGATCAAGAGAAAAACCAAAACATCAAGCGTCCTAGTCAGTCATCTGCTGCCTGCTCGCAATAAGAATCAATGGAGTTACGGCATTTCTAGTTTATTTTTTTTTTAAAAAATTCATAGCGAAAGCGCTTACCCTTTCCCGACCAGAACCAATAGGCTGCAGTGAGCGCAGAAGAGGAATCGCGAAGAGTCTCATAGGATATTTGAAAACCTGCAGCCTAGGCTATATCAATGATCTTATCGCAACTATCAGCCTGTGACAATTGATTCTGAATATTCTTATCGCCATCGGCATATTTACAGAACTCAAACAATTCACTCATTTTGCTACTACCGATGAACATGATTCTCATTATCTAAGATGCGATCTGCTAAGAGCAAGGGGCGTTTCTTCCCTTTGTCCTCTAAACAACTCCTTGTCAATCCATTTCTTACCACTGACACGGCGATAGGGGCTCAAGGGCTCGCAGATCTGCCTATGGCTTTGGAGACAACCCCCTAGAGGGATAGTCAGCCCAGGGGATGTTCTGAACTGATGCAGATGGGTCCATGTTGAGTTGATGGCCAGGCGGCGCAGACGATTCCGGCCACAGCAAGGGCACCATATGTGACGATCACAAGACGGGTATCACCTGGCAAAGAAACCTTCAGCAGCCAACCGGAGATAAACGTCATAAAGGCACCACTCAGTGTTCCCGCCGTGTTCACAAGTGCAACAACAAATGCCGTTCTCCCCGGAGGCGCTGCCGCTTCTGCCATCGGGAATGAAAGTACACAGCTACCGAGAGCAAGTCCAAGCCAGACAGCCGTAATCACCAACTGCTCAGCAGGTCTGGGCTGATTGAGGGTAAGCACAAGTAAAGCTACCGCTGCACTGCATGTACCGATCAGCAGCAAAGCTCTGCGCCTTGATGGAGAACTGCCAAGCCAACCGGCGATCAACATTCCAGCAGCTGTTGCGATCGAGAGGGCGAAGCTGATGCCGAGCTTGAGCTGATGGCTCCATCCCTCCAGGGAGGAGAGCAAGCCGTACTGACCGAGTCCAAACAGCACCCCAGCCCCCCATGCATACATCAAGGCTGCATGGATCACCTGCCTGATCGAGGATCCACTCCAGCCAAGCTCGAACTCAGCACGAGACAAAGAAGCTGGAGCCGATTGGATCGCCACTGGTCTGAACAGCTTCAATGACGAGGCCTGAAGCAGCAGCAGCGGCAGAACCACCAGCAACATCAGCATGATGCTCTGCAGCAGAAGCAAGGATCGCCAGGTCTGACCGTGCAGCAGCAGCGGCATCAGTGCCGCGAATGCGGCACCGAATCCGAGAAGACTGTCTGTGGCTCCCATCGCCAGGGGAAATCGATGGGCAGGCAAGGTTTTTCTGGCCAGTAAACCGGAGGCGGGGAAGGCCACAGAACAGGCGAGACCCATCGCGGCTCTACTGATCAGCAATTCAGTCATCGACTGACCACGACCGAAGACCATGGCCAAAACTGCAGCGCCAATAGATCCCAGCAGTAAAAGCCGTTCAGCCCGTCCGTGATCCAGCAACCAGCCAACCGGGATCTGAGCAAGTCCATAGGGGACCAAAAAGGCGCCGCCGATCATGGCGACACTCGTCTCTGAAAGCCTCAGTTGATCACCAAGCGAAGATCCGAAGAACTGGAAACTTGTTTCCGCCCAGACCATCCAGGCCACAAAAACCAGGCTCAGCAGCCAGAGGAGTCGATCACGCATGCAGAAAAGATGGCAGCATTGTTCACATCGGCACCATGACCCTTCTCAGAAGTTTCAGAACAGCAGCTCGCTTGCCTCTGGGAATCACCACAGGCTCATCCCATTGAGACCAACAACAAGCAAGCCCATACCAACGAAACAGACATTGACCATCCCCATGGCCACAACCCCAAGACTGACGACTCCCATGGAAACAACACCGACACTGACGACTCCCATCGGCACAATTCCAACCGCAATGATCCCCCGCGGGGCTATGCCAATCGCAAACATTTGAGGGATTCCCCTGCATCCATCGTCATCCTCCGCCGAGGTCATCGAACGTACTGGCGTTGTGGTTCCATTCTCGCCATCGTTGCTCTCGGCAAAAAGCACTGTGGGGCTGCCTAAGCCAATAGCCCCTTCGATCTGAGGAGCAGCTGTGCAAATGCTGTAGCCATTCGCAACACCAGAGCCGACATGGGCTGCCGTGACTACGGTCTATGGGTATTAACAAGCCTTGCTCAGTCCAACATGATCAAGGTCTGCCGTGTCATGCTCCTCGGCCTGCTGATCAGCCTTCTTCAGATCAGCACACCAATGCCAGCCATCGCGTGCCTTCAGGGCATGTCCTGGGGAATGGATCGGTCCGCAGTTGAACAGGAACTCGGTGTAGCACTGATCGGAATTGGCGATTCCACCACTGACAATCTCTACGAGGCTCGTGATCTGCAGTTGGGCGACTTGCAAGTGGAAAGGCTGCGACTGCGGGTTGCTGATCCGCAGGGTCTGCAAAGGCTCGCCATTGAGCTGGAACCAGATGCGATGACCGAGGTGCTGGCGGGTCTTCGACATCGCTTCGGCCCTCCTGTGAGCACTGTTGTGGACGAAGACGGACGGGAGCTTCAACAGCAGTGGGTATGGCACACAGGCGAAGATCTGATCACGGCAATGAGACGAGAAAACAGTTTGTTTCTGCTCGACTACAAACCAACAAGAATCGATCCCAATCTGCTCTGAATTTGCAAGCAAAGGTCTGCTTGCATCCCCGCAGAAAGGTCTGTAAGCAGAGGTGTGAGTTGATTCAGTGTTTCCGTGTATGACTCAGAGTTGAAGCCGTTGATCTAAACATCAGCGCGTCGTCGATCAATAAGACGAGCAAGCTCCAGGAAATAACCGGCTGTACAAAATTTACCTATATTTCGATCTCTGTTATCACGATCACTGCGTATTTCTGCTGTCTCAGCCATCACTAAGTCAAGTTCATCTTGGGGGAGCTCATAGAGCTCTCTCAGCTCAAGTTCACGGCCAACCAAATGGCTTCTAAACCATTTCTCGCGCTTCTCCTGTTGAGGCACATCCCTTTGCATCAGGCCTCGTCTCGACTGGTCTGCCTTGCTGAGATCATCTGCAGAGTCTTCGGCAATGTTTTAAGGATGTTAAGTCAAGGATCGTTCAGCTGGGGGCTCACGCCCCAAGTGCTTGCAAGCAGAGGATAATTAATCAACAAAAACCTGGCTATAGATTGATAATAAAGCGCGAAATATGAGCAAGGTATAAATGCGATTAAAAGTCAAATGGCAAGAGCAGATCTGCGTATCATCTGTCTATGGCAAGAACAATCTTAGAGCACAATAAAACGACAAGAGAATCGGCATCAATCAACTAAACCCTAGAAGAAAGCGAATCATATGAATACTAATTTAGTTACTGATCAATATTGGCCAACAGAAGCAATCATTATTTAGCTGGCCATGTAAAGACAGACTTGACTAAGCCGATAGATGAGTAGCGAATAGGTCATTGCTGAGAAG